>Ga0268280_1000986_pt1 | contig 20430 bp, 18 predicted proteins | sample saktaG_9_FD_190139 | JGI IMG/M metagenome (GOLD analysis project Ga0268280, IMG submission 190139) | Saline water microbial communities from Sakinaw Lake, British Columbia, Canada - sak_2011_5_24_40m | ecosystem: Environmental > Aquatic > Non-marine Saline and Alkaline > Saline ... | reverse complement strand
CGCCTCGGGAAGGCGAGTAAAGAAGTCCCGGATGAAGGTGAACGCCCCGGTATATGTTACCGGATTTGAACGGGGAGTTCTGCCTATCGGCGACTGATCGACATTGACCACCTTGTCGATATGCCGGATTCCCTCTATGCTGTCATAGGGGTAGGAGATCAGTTTTGAGCGGTAAAAATGTCGGGCAAGAAGAGGAAAAAGCGTTTCGTTGATTATCGTCGATTTGCCTGATCCGCTGACGCCTGTAATGCTGACGAGCGAGCCGAGCGGAATGGTTATATCGATGTTCCGGAGGTTGTTGCCCCGGCAGCCCTTCAGGCTCAGGAACTGCCTCTCGGCAGGTTCCTTTATATTTTTCCCGGCGAAAAAAACCTGACGGGTTCCGTTGAGGTACCCGGCGGTGAGAGAGTCGGGATCAAGCGTGGAGGCCTCTCCCTGCGCGACTATTTCACCGCCGTATTCTCCTGCACCCGGTCCGAGATCAATTATTTGATCGGCCTCAAGCATGGTATCCTTGTCATGTTCGACGACCAGGACCGTGTTGCCGAGATCCCTGAGGCGCTTGAGTGACTCTATAAGCTTGTGGTTGTCACGCTGGTGCAGGCCTATGCTTGGTTCGTCAAGTACATAGAGAACCCCGCTGAGCTGCGAGCCAAGCTGAGAGGCCAGCCTTATGCGCTGGGCCTCACCTCCCGAGAGGGTCTGCGAACTCCGGTCAAGGGAGAGGTAGCCGAGTCCGACGTTGAGAAGAAAATCGATGCGCTTGACAATTTCATGGAGTATCGGGGTGGCGATAAGCTTCTCTTTAGACGTGATTTTTTCAGGCAGTGCCGTAAAAAAGGCAAGGGCTTCCGGCAGAGGAAGGGATTCAACCTGGGCGATGTTGAGGTCGTTTATCTTTACAAGAAGGCTCTCCCTGCGCAGTCTCGCTCCTTTGCATTGTGGACAGGGCAGACGGATCATGTAGCTTTCCGCCCACTCCCGTACTTTCGGGGTGCCGGCATTTTTCCGGATCTCCTCGACATAGGGGATTGCGCCCGCAAAGGGCTGCGGGTAGAGGGTGTCGTGACCCGAGTAGCTGTAGCTGACGTCAAAGGTTCTGCTGCCTGATCCGTTCAGCATGATATCCATCGCCTCTTTTGGAATATCGGACAAAGGGGTGTCGAGGGTGAAACCGAACTCTCTGGCGATTGCCCTCATAACCTGCCAGTGGTTTCTCTTTCCGGATTTGCCGAATGGATCGAGACCGCCGTCGTTGAGTGAGAGCGAGGGATCGGGGACCATCAGTTCTCCTGAAAGCTGCATGAGTTCTCCGAGGCCGTTGCACTCGGGGCATGCCCCATAGGGCGAGTTGAAGCTGAAATGGTTCGGAGCAAGCGTATCAATCGGTACGGAGCCGTCCGAATAGGCATAGCGTGTGCTGAAGTTCAGTTCGTTCAGCTCGCATTCAAACGGGTCACAGATAACCGATGACTTGTGTTCAGACATGCCGACGGCAAGGCTGACCGCCTGTTTCAGACGATCCCCGCATTCCGGACCGACAACGAAACGGTCGACAACCAGCTCGATCGAGTGGCTTTTATAGCGCTCGATCTGCATCTCCTTTTCCATTTCCCGGTATTTCCCGTCAATACGGACACGAAGAAAACCTTTGAGGAGCAGCCGTTCAAAGAGTTCCCGGTAGTGGCCTTTGCGTCCGGTTACAAGAGGTGACAGAATCTGGATTTTTGTGCCCTCAGGCAGGGCAAGTATGGCTGTACAGATTTTTTCCTCACTTTGTTTCAGCAGCATCTGTCCGGTTACGGGGTCATAGCGGCGTCCTGTCTTGGCGTAAAGCAGGCGGATAAAATCATGAATTTCAGTGATGGTTCCAACCGTTGAGCGTGGTGAGCGGCTCGTGCTTTTCTGGTCAATGGAAATGACAGGCGAGAGTCCTTCGATAAAATCAACGTCAGGTCGTTCGATACTGCCTATATACTGCCGGGCATAAGGCGACAGCGTTTCCATGAAGCGGCGTTGTCCTTCCGCGTAAATGGTATCGAAGGCAAGGCTTGATTTTCCGGAACCGGAGAGGCCTGTTACAACAACAAACCTGTTACGCGGAATATCAAGAGAGATGTTTTTAAGATTGTGGACTCTTGCTCCCCTGATGCTGATATGACTGAATTCCATGTGTTCTTTCTATGCTCTCTTTGGCTGCGAAACGGCAGCGGACAATGTTAATGCGGCGATGAAAATCCTTCACACAGCAGGCTGAGAAAATGTATGCTCAGGTCAACAGCAAGGTGAAGGGTATCTGTTTTTTTTCTCAAAAAGCTTTGTTGAAAATATTTCTGTTTTATCTTTTGTCCACCTGTACGGCTGATAAAAATAACCGGACGGGTTCTTTTTATGAATTATAATAACGCGATAATCCAGGTTGGATTCAATATGGAAATTATTTACCAGAAGAACGCTGAAAAAGGCAAACAGTGCCAGGATTGCCAGAGCTTTACTCCTAATGCGGCAGATCCGGCTGCAGGGACCTGTTTCGGCAAGGATGTGGTTGCAGAAGGCGGCTGCATGTTTTTCAAGAAAAAGGAACTGCCTCAGTAAGGCTTTTCCTGACAAAGAAAAGGCGGCCGCCGGCCGCCTTTTCTTTATAACCATTTTGTGTCCTTCCACCGTTCAACCGTTCAACCGTTCAGTGCGGCTCTTGCAGCGGCAAGACGTGCAATCGGGACCCTGAACGGACTGCAGGAAACATAGTTCAGTCCGATCTTGTGGCAGAATTCAACAGTCGAAGGATCACCGCCGTGTTCACCGCAGATGCCAAGTTTCAGATCCGGTTTAACGGCCCGGCCCTCTTTAGCCGAAATGCTCATCAACCGGCCGACACCGTCAACATCAATGGATTCAAAGGGGTTTCGCGGAAAGATATCCTGCTGCTGGTAGATCGGCAGGAACTGACCGGAGTCGTCCCGGCTCATGCCGAGCCCCATCTGGGTGAGGTCGTTGGTGCCGTAACTGAAGAAATCAGCAGCCGTGGCAATCTGATCGGAGGTGATTGCCGCACGAGGAACCTCAATCATGGTGCCCACCAGATATTTCACACCTGTTCCCTGTTCGGCAAAGACGCTGCGAGCGGTCTTGTGAATGATTTCGCTTGTTATTTCCAGCTCTTTTACCGTGCTGATCAGCGGAACCATGATTTCAGGGACAATTTCAAATCCTTCCTTTTTCAGACGGCATGCCGCTTCAATAATTGCCCGGACCTGCATGACCGTGATTTCCGGATGAAGAATGCCGAGGCGGCAGCCGCGGAGCCCAAGCATGGGGTTGAATTCGTGCAGATCACCGATGCGCTCTTTGACTGTTTCAAAGGACTTGCCCATTTTGCCGGCCAGAGTTTCGATTTCACTATCGGTGTGCGGCAGGAACTCATGCAGCGGAGGATCGAGAAGCCTTATGGTGACCGGCCGGGAACCCATGGTTTTGAAGAGTCCGTAGAAGTCGTCACGCTGGTAGGGGAGCAGTTTTTCAAGTGCTTTTTTGCGTCCTTCGACATCGTCGGCCAGAATCATCTCCCGCATGGCGTCAATGCGCTCTCCGCCAAAGAACATGTGCTCGGTACGGCAGAGCCCGATACCTTCAGCCCCGAAAGTTATGGCGATCTCAGCCTGATCAGGCTGGTCCGCATTGGTGCGGATATTCAGTTTGCGGTATTTGTCAGCCCATTCCATAAGCTGGCGGTAGATGGGCCATGTCGGTGCGTCTTCCGGTTTGAGGGTCTTGTCTACCAGAACTTCGATGATTTCGGAGTTTTTGGTCGCGACCTTACCGGCGATGACTTCACCAGTGGTGCCGTCGATGGAGATATAGTCGCCTTCCGACAGGACGGTGTCGTTGCCGCTGAACCGCATCTCTCCTTTCTGATAGTCGATATTGAGCGCACCGCATCCCACGACGCAGACCTTGCCCATCTGACGAGCGACCAGTGCCGCATGGGAGGTCATCCCACCCCGTTCAGTCAGAATTCCTTCAGAAGCGGCCATTCCCTTGATGTCTTCCGGAGAGGTTTCAATTCTTACAAGGATAACAGCTTCTCCATTCTTGCCTGCTTCGTAGGCGTCTACCGCATTGAAATATATTTTTCCTGTTGCGGCACCCGGTCCGGCATTCAGTCCTGTTGCAAGGAGTCTTCCTCCGGCAATGGCGGCCTGCTTCTCTTTCATGTCAAAGACAGGTCTGAGGAGCTGATTGAGCTGTTCGGGTTCAATGCGCATCAGCGCTTCCTTTTCATCGATCAGCTTTTCATTGAACATGTCAACTGCAATTTTGACCGCTGCCATTCCGGTTCTTTTGCCGACCCTGCACTGGAGCATGAAGAGTTCGTTGTTCTCAATGGTGAACTCGATGTCCATCATGTCATGGTAGTGGCGTTCAAGAATCGAGCGGATCTCTTCAAGCTGGCTGTAGATGCCTGGATTTTCAGCCTTGAGCTGTTCGATCTTGAGCGGGGTTCTCGTTCCGGCCACGACATCCTCACCCTGGGCGTTCATCAGAAACTCGCCATAGAAAATGTTGTCGCCTGTGGCGGCATCGCGGGTGAAGGCCACGCCGGTGCCGCAATCAGCACCCATGTTGCCGAAGACCATGGCCTGAACGTTGCAGGCAGTTCCCCAGTAGCTCGGAATGTGGTTCAGCTTGCGGTAGACGATGGCCCGTTCGTTGTTCCAGCTGTTGAAGACGGCGCCGATTGCCCCATGGAGCTGTTCGTGGGGATCTTCGGGAAAAAATCTGCCGGTTTTTTCAAGAATCGCGGCTTTATATTTCGCAACAATGTCCTGCAGGTCTTCGACGTTCAGATCGGTGTCGAGGTCGATGCCGAGCTGGTGTTTTTTTGTTTCAAGAATTTTTTCAAAAGGATCGATCTGCTTTTTATCAGCGGGTTTTAAATCAAGCACGACGTCACCGTACATCTGCACGAAACGGCGGTAGCAATCCCATGCGAAACGGGGATTTCCTGATTTTCTGGCCAGGCCGGCAACAGTTTTTTCATTCAGGCCGAGATTGAGAATGGTGTCCATCATGCCGGGCATTGAAGCCCGTGAACCGGAGCGTACCGAAACCAGCAGGGGGTTTTCAGGATCTCCGAATTTTTTCCCAAGCGTTTCTTCAACCTTGCGGAGTGCTTCGGGAATATCCAGTTCAAAAAGATTTACGGGGTAGGTTTTCTGATGGTCGTAATAGTAGGTGCAAACTTCAGTTGAAATGGTGAATCCCGGAGGAACAGGCAGGCCGATGTTTGCCATTTCAGCAAGATTGGCACCCTTTCCTCCAAGCAGGTCTTTCATTGAGGCATCACCTTCAGCAGAACCGCCGGAGAAATTGTAGAGGTATTGTTTACTGACAGCGTTGTCGTTGGTACTTTCTGATTTTGGCATGATTTTCAGGAGTAATTGTGTTTTTAAACCAGATAAAAACGCCTGCAGGTGGTAAAAAAACAGGTGAAGTTGACTACTTTCAATTAAACCCAAATGTAAGAAAAAAACCGCTTGTAAAAACTACCGGAATGGATTTCATCCTGATTCAATTATGGGAATCGAGCTGACCGTTATTTTTCTGCAGATATTACGTATTGCGGTTCCTTACGTTTTAACCTCTGTCGGAGCAACATTTTCGGAGCGTGGCGGTGTTGTCAATCTTGCTCTTGAAGGGCTGATGCTCACAGGAGCATTTGCTGCGGCTTTCGGCCAGTACCGGACAGGTTCAGCTCTTGCGGGGATTTTTCTGGCCCTTATCTGCGGAATGGGAGTGGCCCTGCTTTTTGCATTTATCACAGTTACCCTGAAGGCTGATCAGATTGTTGCCGGTATTGCAGTCAATATTCTCGTTATGGGCGCTACCCGTTTCGGGCTCAGTCTGCTTTTCGGGAGTTCAATGAATTCTGACCGGATTGCCGGTATCGAGGTCCCCTTTCTTTTTATGGACCCGCTTTTTCTTGCCGCGCTGTTTTCTGTCGGCGCCGGTCATTTTCTTCTTTTTAAAACCCCCTGGGGGCTGAGGCTCAGGGCAACCGGTGAAAGCGCTGAAACCGCTGACAGTGCCGGAATAAATGTTGACCGGATGCGTTATTCGGGCGTACTGATTTCCGGTGCACTGGCTGCCCTTGCCGGAGCTTTTCTCGTCTTCCAGCAGCATACGTTTACGGACAATATGTCTGCCGGTCGTGGTTATATCGCACTTGCGGCCATGATTATCGGCCGGTGGACTCCTCTCGGGGCCGCGCTTGCAAGTCTTATGTTTGCGGCAGCCGAATCCATGGAAATCTGGTTTCAGACAGGTTGGATACCTTCCCAGCTCGTGCAGTCAATGCCCTACGTCATAACACTCCTTGTGCTTGTTGTTTTCAGGGGCAGGTCGCAGGCTCCCCGGGATGCAGGTATTCCCTTTGAAAAAAACCGCAGGTCAGAGTAGTCCGAGCAGGTCGCTGACAAGTTTTTCAATTCCTCCGGCGACCTCTCCTATGGTCGCTTCAAGCATATAGGCCGGTGTGCTGACCACCTTTCCCTTCCGGCTGACAAGAGCTTCCCTGGCTGTACAGGTGATATGGCGGGCACCCATTGTCTGGATGTCTTCCGAGGTCTCCCTGTCGTTGCCGATAGTCAGTTCGACATGTTCATGGCCAAGCACTCTGGCTGCAATTACCGGCGAGATGCAGATAAACCCGAGAGGTTTTCCAGCCTTGTAGAATGACTGAACCGCTGCCGCAACGTCCGCGTTGACTTCGCATCCGGCTCCTTTGAAGGCATAGTTGCTGAGGTTTTTTCCCGCTCCGAAACCTCCTGGCAGGATCAGGGCATCAAGAGAGAGGGTATCAAGTTCACTCAGATCCCTGACGGCTCCCCGGGCAATTCGGGCAGATTCGACAAGGACATTGCGGGATTCGGACGGCATTGCTTCACCGGTAAGGTGATTGATAACATGGTGCTGCGCCGCGTCAGGCGCAAGGCAGACGGCTTCGGCGCCTGCCTTGTCAAGGGCAAGAAGGGTCAGCACGGCTTCATGGATTTCCGATCCGTCAAGAAAGCCGCATCCTGAAAGAAGAACGCCTATTTTTTTCATGCTGTTATCCGTGTTGCAGGATTAGTGAAAACCGTTGTGCTGTATGAAAGGTAATCGTTACAGGTAAAAAAGGCAATGGATTGACGTAATCGCAGTGCGGTTGCCGTTTCTTGCAGGGAACAGGGTTGAACGATTATATTTTAACGTAACCCGGAAAATTTCCGTATAAGCTGTTGTGGTATTCAGGGCAAGGCTTTATTTCTGCTTTTATCCGGTGGGCGAATTAACTTTTACAGAATTCGTTATGAAGGAAATACGACTTGATAGTTGGGCTGATTATCTCGAAAAAATTAAGGAAATTCGCTCTCCAGATTCTTTTTTTCGCGGACAATCAAGAGCAACATGGCCTCTCGAGACGACTCTGGAACGCAAGGTAAAAGGAGATTACAGGTTCAGAAAATACCTGATTGAGGTTAGTCGAATTGCACCAAAGCTCGAATCATTTTCCGGCAATCGTTGGGATCTTCCTGCATATAAAGATCTGGAGAATAACATTTCAGAGATTGAATGTGAAGACCCGTTTTGGGTACATCTTCCGATGTATCCGTTTCTCGTATACTTAAGACATTACGGGTTTCCTTCGCCTTTGCTCGATTGGACAGAGTCTCCCTTCATAGCAGCATATTTTGCATATATGGGAGCTGATGATGCCGATCCTGCTGTGTTTATCTTTACAAAAAGAGACGATCGTACCCAGATTAACAATGAACCAATTATCTCATTTCAGGATAAATATATCCGGACTGATAAAAGGCATTTTTCACAAAAAACAAGATATACAATTGCAACAAGGAATGATAATGAGCAAAATACCATGTTTTTTTGTGAACATTTACATGCACTTTGTCATGCAGGAGAACTGTGCAAATTGATTCTTCCTGTAAAAGAGAGGAAGAGCGCTCTTTCCTATCTGAATGATCATAACATCAATCATTTTACTTTATTTCATTCGGAAGATTCGCTGATTAAGTCAATGGCGGTTGAAGTGTTTGACCTGCAATGAACGCTTTTGCTGATTGATGAAAAATGAACAGATTGATTGATATTCACGACTTCCGGAACATTGTTTTCTTTACCGGCGCCGGTATGTCGGCTGAAAGCGGGGTTCCGACCTATCGCGGAAAGGGCGGACTCTGGAAGGAGTACCGGTGGGAAGAGTATGCCTGCCGGAAAGCCTTTCTCCGGAACCCGGAAAAGGTACTGCGCTTTCATGAAGAGCGGCGAAGGGCGGTTTACGACTGCCTTCCGCACGTTGGGCATCGTCTCATGGCAGATCTGCGGGATTGCGTTGTCATCACGCAGAATATCGACGGAATGCACCAGCGCGCAGGTTCCAGGGAGGTCGTTGAGCTTCACGGCAGTCTGTGGAGGGTCAGATGCCCTTCCTGCGGGTTCAAAAAAGAGCAGGTTGCACCGCAATATGGATCGTACCGATGCGCATGCGGCAGCTGGCTGCGTCCGGATATCGTGTGGTTCGAGGATATGCTCGACGAAAGTGTAGTTGACAAAGCCCTGAAGCGTCTCAGTGAGTGCGATCTTCTGATCAGCATCGGCACGTCTGGTTCGGTCTGGCCCGCCGCAGGATTTCCGATCAGGGCCAGAGAAAACGGAGCGTACTGTATTGAAATAAATCCTGAACCGATCCGCGGCAGCATCTATGACCGGGTGATTGCCGAGCCTGCTGGTTCCGCCCTGGCTAAGCTTTTTGGTTTCAGTACACCCGGGGGATGAATTTCTTGACGTGACGGGCATATTCGGGATGGCGCTCGGTGAGCCACCGCTCCTCCAGTGAAGCTTTGTAACTGAAGAAGATAAAGCCGCAAACCGTCAGGAGAAGATGGGAAAGGCTCATGCTGAAAAATGTCCATCCGGAGGCGGCAATAAGCAGGCCGCTGTAAAGGGGGTGTCGAACCATTCCATAAATTCCTGTGGTGACGAGCCGGTTATGCCCTAAAGGAAAGGGCAGGGGTGTCAGATAGCGCCTGATGGTGTAAGAGCCGAGCGTAACGAATACCAGAGCGCATCCCGTAAACAGAGAGAGAGCTGCCCATCTGATCAAGGCAATCGCCTTAAACAGGTCCGTTCCGGAAAGTCCGGGGTATACAGGAAGAGCAAAAAAGACGGTAACCAGCATAAACTGGATCAAAACAAGGTATTCACCCCGTTTTCCCCATGCTAATTTACCTTTTCGCCGTGTTTCTTCATGCATTACAATGATCCTGAATAGCTATCTTGAAAAATACATACAGGTGTTTTTTACTTTTTTGTACAATCTCTATTTTCAATCTAAAGTTTTATCATTCAAGAGATCATTATGATAACTCCAAAAGATACGCTGTTATTGATTATCGACCTGCAGGGCAGGCTTGCAGGGAGCGTTTTTCAGTCATCCGCAGTGGAAACCAATATCAGCAAACTGGTCAGATCCTGCCGGATCCTTGACGTGCCGGTGCTGGTGACCGAACAGTATCCGATGGGCCTTGGAAAAACCATTCTTCCCATCATGGATCTGCTTCCGGGCAATGTGCCAGTTGAAAAAATTTCGTTCAGCTGCTGCGGGGAAGAGGAGTTCATGAAGCGGCTCAGGGGATTCAATCGCAACGACATTCTTGTTGCCGGCATGGAGACCCATGTCTGTGTCTATCAGACAGCGGCGGATCTTCTTGAGTTCGGTTACAACGTTCATCTGGTGACCGATGCCGTGTCGTCAAGAACTGAAGAGAACAAGCTTCTCGGCATCCGCTGTATTGAAAAAGCGGGAGCTTCTCTCACCAGTACCGAAATGGCTGTTTTTGAATTGTTGCGTCTGGCTGAGGGCGACCGGTTCAAGGGGATTTCAAAAATCGTGAAGGAGTAGCTGCCCCTGCCGGTGCGATTTTGGATTGGTAATTCATCATCCTGAATACGGTTTTCTCAATCCGGAATTTTTTCATTTACCGACAACCGCCTTCAGCATGCGCTCCATTGTTTCACGCCCTTCAAAAATATCAGTTTCTATTTTAAGATAATAACAGGGCCTTGCTGTCAGGATGCGGATCAGTTCGGGACGGCCGAGCATGCGGAAGTAATCTTTTTCCGTTGTTATAAGGCTCAGATTTTTTTCTTCGGCTTCACTGCGGATTGCCTGCAGCTTTTTTGCGCTGTAGGATTCATGGTCACGGTAAAAACGGTGCGCAGCCACGTTTATTCCCTCGCTTCTGAGGCTTTCCAGAAAGCTTTCGGGTGAGGCGATACCCGCAAAGGCAAGAACTTTTAGATTTTCCGGTAACGGAACTTCGTGTGAAGATGCAAATTCGCCTGAAAAACAGACCACCTCTCCGTTTTTTATGCGGGCTTTTACCACCGGGCGGCCGTTTTTTTCCAGTTCTTTGACGACAGTTTCAACAGAGTTGTTATCGGTGATCTTGTTGAGCAGAATCAGACTTGCTCTGGATAGATTTTTCAGAGGTTCTCTCAGGTGTCCTTCGGGAAGCATTTTTGCCTTGAAAAATGGCTCGGCGGCATTGATGATGGTGATATCAAGCTTCCGATTGATCTGGCGGTGCTGAAAAGCATCGTCAAGGATGAGAACTGCCGGCACCCTGCCGGCAAAATGCCGGGTAATATAGGTGACAGCTTTTTTTCGCTTTTCTGCGACAATGACAATTGCATCGGGGTTGTTCCATGCGAGCATTGCTGTTTCATCGCCGGCCTCCCTGCTGCTGAGCATGATCCTGTGCCCGTCGGATACAAGCTGGACCCCTTTTGACTCACGCAGGTAACCTCGCGACACGATGGCCGGTTTGCAGCCGATTGAGAGATAGTATTTCACTACCCAGTCAACGAGGGGGGTTTTCCCTGTGCCGCCGGCGGTAAGGTTTCCGATTGATACGACAGGAATCGGGGAGTTCCATTGTTTGAAAAGCCCGCGGTCGAAAAGGGCGTTACGGAACTGCACGATAAAACGATAGAGGAGCGCTACAGGTCTGAGCAGTATGGAGAAAGGGTTATGATGCATGGTTGAGCATGTCTGAAAGGTTCATGGTATAGTGGTGAAGTTCTTCTTCGCTCCCGAATTCAGGAAGTTCGATAAGATGCAGCCTGACCGTGGTTTTGCTGAAAGGTTTAGGGATTTCAAACCGGTCCCAGCTATTGAGCATCCATGAGTTTGCGTAGCTGATCTCGGCGAAAACAAGCGGGTAGCGGTTGGCTGATGCCAGCCGCAGGGTACCGTATTTGAACTGGTTGGCCGGTCCGCGAGGTCCGTCAGGCGTAAGAACGACAATACCCTCTTTCTGAATGGCTGCCTGTATGCCGCGTTTGACCTCATCGCCGCCTCTGGAGCTTGATCCCCGGATGAGCAGAAAACCGAGCTTTTCAAGGGCATCGGAAAGAATCCGGCCGTCCCCGGAAAGGCTTACCACAGCGGACACTTTTTTTTCAGGAAAAAGGGCCATGGCAAGAAGCCAGCCGGCGGCCATTTTCCCGTGCCAGAACGTGACAATAGCACCTTTGCCGGGAAGCGCCGTTTCCGGTGGCATTACCGATATACGGAGGCTTGCATAGAGAAGCTTCAGTGCAAAGGGAAGGATATGGCGGGTAATCACCGGAGAAAAGGCCATAAGGGTAAAGAATAATTGCCGGGGAATCCTGACAGTTTTACCGGAAGTAATTGAGCGGTAGAGGGTGCCGCGGGTGATTAATCACAGAGCCCCCCAGGGTTACCCGGAAATTTTTATTAATTGTTTTTTTTTTGCTCCCTCGTGCAATATATAGATGTTATTTTCCCTCAGTAGGAGAGTAATTTAACAATCCATACGGATAAACCACAGGGTGAAATACGGTCATTGCCTACATTGAGAGCTATGAATGTTTTAATTATAGGAAGCGGTGCCCGTGAGCATGCCCTTGTCTGGGCTGCATTACGAAGCGAAAATGTGAGGAATATTTTTGTTGCACCGGGAAATGGAGGCACCGCCCTTATGGGAGGACGGGTCAGCAATGTTCCACTGAAAGCCACAGCGCTGCAGGAACTGCTTGCGTTTGCTGAAGATAATGCTGTCGACCTGACGGTTGTCGGTTCCGAGCAGCCGCTTGAACTCGGTCTTGTGGATCTTTTCCGGAAAGCCGGTAAAAAGGTTGTAGGTCCCACTCAGGCAGCAGCACGTCTGGAGTCCAGCAAGGTCTTTTCCAAGGAGTTCATGCGTCGCCACGGAATTCCAACCGCCGGGTATCATGTATTCCGGAATGCCTCTTCTGCTTTAAGCCATATGGCACCGCTTTCTGAAGAGTCATATCCTCAGGTGCTCAAGGCCAGCGGCCTGTGTGCAGGAAAGGGTGTGATTATCGCCTCGTGCAGGAATGATGCGCTTAAAGCGATCAGTGACATGTTTGAAAAACGTATTTTCGGTGATGCTGCAAGTGAGGTGGTTGTCGAGGATTTTCTTGCAGGTCAGGAAGCGAGTGTTTTTGCACTGACTGACGGTATAAACTACAGGCTCTTTCTTCCCGCTCAGGATCACAAGCGTGCAGGTGACGGCGATACCGGAAAGAATACCGGAGGTATGGGCGCTTATGCACCGGCGCCGCTTGTGACCCCGGAGGTCATGCTGAAGGTGGAGGAGCGGATTATCCGGCCTACCCTGAAGGGCATGAGGGACGAGGGCTATCCTTATACCGGTTTTTTGTATGTCGGATTGATGATCGACAGGGGGGAGCCCTCCGTTGTCGAGTATAATGCACGTCTTGGTGATCCTGAAACCCAGGTGGTGCTTCCCCTGCTGAAAAGCGACTTTATTGCAGCCCTTCAGGCCAGTGTTGATGGCACTCTTTGTGACGTACCCTTCGAGATGTACAGCAAATCGGCGGCAACGGTCGTTATCGCTTCCGGCGGATATCCTGATCACTATGAAACCGGCAGGGAGATAACGATTGACTTTGCAGTTGCCGCAATGCAGGATTGCATGGTCTTTCATGCCGGAACGCTCTTTGATGGCGGGCGGCTTTCTACGGCGGGGGGACGGGTTTTTTCAGTTACTGCAGTCGCTGAAACGCTCAGGGAGAGTATTGAACGAGCCTATCGGGCCGTTGAAAAGATTGATTTTGAGGGTGCCTATTACCGGACGGACATAGGTGCCAAGGCCCTTTAAATTTTGACTCAATGGATGTTCCATGAAACTACTCCGGCGTCAATTTGAGATTATTCAGGAACAGGCTTTTCGGGAACTTCCCTATGAATGCTGCGGTCTGCTTGCCGGAATATCACATGTTGATCACAGGGGCAATGTTGAAAATATCATTTATGAAGTGGCCCCCTGCAAGAACTGTCTCTATTACGGCCGGGAGCAGGGCTTTGAGATTTCCCATCAGGAGTATCTTGATGTTGAGAGGGAAGCGGCAAAATTCGGGTATAAAATCTTAGGGTCCTATCATTCCCATATCAATTCACCGGCGGTTCCTTCACTCCATGATGTTGATTTTGCAAGGTCTGGGCATACACTGCTGATTATTTCCCTGATGAACTCACAGCCAAAGGAGATAACTGCATGGCTGAGACGGGAGTCAGGAGGGTTTCACCAGGAACAGATCCATGTGATTGAGTAGTTTGCCCCGGTTACGGGACAAAAACTCTTTAATTATTTTGTACATTACCTTTTTTTAAAGCTTTCAAAGTATTAAACCCCGAAATAACGTGCCAAAGCGGGAAGATATCAAGTCGATTTTAGTAATTGGTGCCGGTCCTATTGTGATCGGTCAGGCCTGTGAATTTGATTATTCCGGCACACAGGCATGCCGTGCGCTCAAGGAGGACGGGTACCGTGTCGTGCTGGTAAACAGTAATCCGGCAACCATTATGACTGATATAGAACTGGCGGATGCCACCTATATCGAGCCGATTACTCCGGAATATGTGCAGAAAATTATTGAAAGGGAAAAACCCGATGCGCTGCTGCCTACCATGGGTGGACAGACGGCACTTAATATTGCAGTCAGTCTTGCTGAGTCCGGTATTCTTGAACGCAACGGCGTTGAACTGATAGGAGCCAAGCTTCGTGCGATCAGAAAAGCTGAAAACCGTGAGTTTTTCAGTGATGCCATGAAAAAAATAGGTCTGGAGATGGCCAAGGGCAGGTTTGTCCGCAACGAAAAAGAGGCGAAAGAGGCGCTCGAAGAGATCGGTCTGCCGATTGTTATCAGGCCTTCGTTTACCCTTGGCGGAACAGGCGGAGGGTTTGCCGAGACAAAAGCCGATTTCTATGAAGCGGTGCGCAGGGGTCTTGCCGAAAGTCCGATCAGCGAAGTGCTGGTAGAAGAGTGCCTGATCGGATGGAAGGAATTTGAACTTGAGGTGATCCGTGATCTTGCCGATAATGTCATTATTGTCTGTTCTATCGAAAATGTTGATCCAATGGGAGTTCATACCGGTGACAGCATTACCGTAGCACCGGCCCAGACGCTTACCGACCGGCAGTATCAGGAGCTCAGGGATGCTTCGATCCGGATCATTCGTGAGATCGGTGTCGAGACCGGAGGCAGCAATATCCAGTTTGCCATTAATCCCAGGGACGGACGTATCGTGGTGATCGAGATGAATCCCCGCGTATCCCGCAGTTCGGCGCTTGCCTCAAAGGCAACCGGTTTTCCGATTGCGAAGGTGGCGGCCAAGCTTGCAGTAGGTTACACCCTTGACGAGATTCTCAATGACATCACAAAAACCACTCCGGCAAGTTTTGAACCGGTCATAGACTATTGTGTCGTCAAGATTCCCCGTTGGGATTTTGAAAAGTTCAAGAATGTTGACGCCCGTCTTGGCGTGCAGATGAAGTCGGTCGGTGAAGTTATGGCTTTTGGAAGAAACTTCAGGGAGGCGTTGCAGAAATCGCTCCGCGGCCTTGAAATCGGGCGTGCAGGGCTTGGTTCGGACGGGAAGGATGTCATGAATGTTCTCGATATGACGCCGCAGCAGAAGAAGTTCGCCAAAGAGGATATTCTTGAAAAAATCAGGATACCGAAAGCCGACCGGTTGTTCTACCTGCGATATGCTTTCCAGGCAGGTGCAACCATTGACGAAGTGCATCAGTCCACAGGCATTGATCCCTGGTTTCTTGATAACATCCGCCAGATTGTTGAGTTTGAAAGTGAACTTCGTGAACTGGCCGCTGCTGAATGACCGCTATGACCTATCTCAGCAGGATACTGGAGGAGAAACAGCGGGAAATCGAGGAACTCAAAAAGGAAAAACCCCGGGAGCGATATCTGGAGCTGCAGGGTACCCTTGCTTCACCCCGTGATTTTGCAGGTGCTCTCCGGCGCGATGAAGGAGGGCTCCGGCTTATTGCGGAGATTAAGAAAGCCTCTCCTTCACGCGGTATTATTGTAGAGGATTTTGATCCTGTCGCCATTGCCCGTCAATATAGCGACCTCGGTGCAGCGGCCTATTCGGTGCTGACCGACCGCTTGTTTTTTCAGGGTTCAAACGACTATCTTCAGCAGGTCCGCCGCTCTTTTTCCCTGCCGGTACTCCGCAAGGAGTTTATTATCGATGAGGCCCAGATTTTTCAGTCCCGTCTGATAGGTGCTGACGCCATTCTGCTGATTGCTGCTGCACTCGATACATCTCAGCTTGGCGATTACCTGCAGTTGGCAACCGCAGTCGGCCTTGACGTGCTCGTTGAAGTGCATGACCGCAAAGAGCTTGACCGGGCAGTTGAAAAGGGTGCGTTGATCATAGGGATCAACAACCGCAATCTGAAGGATTTTTCCGTCGATCTGCAGACATCTGTAAAGCTCCGTCCCTTTATTCCTTCCGGAGTTGTTGCTGTTTCTGAAAGCGGCATGAAAACCCTCACCGATATCGCTCTTGTCGAGCAGGCATCGTTTGATGCCGTACTGATAGGAGAAGGGCTGCATACCAGTGCCGAACTGCGCAGGGTTACCTGGTCAAGGCCCTGATTTTAGATGCGGTCTGAACCGGATCAGCCGCCTTGAAAAATGCCGTGCCGGCAATCAGTGCATCAGCTCCGGCTGAAACGACTGCCTGAGCGTTTTCCTCAGTTATGCCCCCGTCAACTGCGATGACCATTTGCGGATTTTGCTGCATGCGCATTTCGTGGAGCTTGCGGATTTTTTCAATTGAAGATGGTATGAACTTCTGTCCACCGAAACCGGGATTTACCGACATTACCAGCACAAGATCAAGATCCCCCAGAACAGCCTCAAGTATCGATACAGGAGTTGCCGGGTTGATGGAGACGCCGGCCTTAACTCCAAAGCTTTTGATGAACTGAATGGTGCGGTGCAGATGCGGGCAGGCTTCCTGATGAACCGTGATCTGGTGGGAGCCGGCCTTCACGAACTCTTCAATGAAACGGTCCGGATCTGCAATCATGAGATGGGTGTCGATAATCATCGGTGTGCACGAAGAAACAGCCTGAACAATGAACGGTCCGAAGGTGATGTTTGGTACAAAGGTTCCATCCATGACATCGCAGTGCATCCAGTCCGCACCCGCGTTTTCAGCGAGCTCTATTGAGCGTTTGAGGTGTTTGAAGTCAGCGGAAAGAATGGATGGGGCAAGAAGGGTGGATGTTGCCTGCATGGTGAATAGTTCTTGTTCGTGAAAGAAAAATTTAATTCCGGTTTTATCTGGACAGCTCTGACTCTTCTCATGGCCCCTTGTCCGGGTAAAGCGCCTATGACAAGCTTCAGTGATGTACCAAATAATTAAAAAGCTTCGCCAATTCCAAAATTGAACGTGTAGTCGCCGATGTTCAGTTTTGAAATGCGCCATGGTTTTGTTTCTGCAGGATCATGGATCTTCCAGGCAAAATCAAAGCGGAACGGGCCGATCGGAGAGCCCAGCCGCAACCCAATTCCCGCATCCCAGGCGAAGTCATTTAAAAGGGATTTCAGACCGAATGCATAGGGCCCTTTTCTGTCCCATATGTTTCCTATATCGGTAAAAAAGGTTACTCCGGATGACTGGCTGAACACCTTGAAAAATTTCAGTCTGTATTCCAGTCCGAGATCAAGCTTGATGTCGGCACCGAAGTTGGCGGCGGCTTCACTTGCGCTTTTACCCGGTCCGAGGGTGTTGAAAAGCCAGCCACGCATGCTGTTTGCTCCACCGGCAAAAAAACGACGCTCTTCCGGTGTGGTTTCAGCTTTGCCGTACGGAATCATCCACCCGACATGGGCTTTTCCGGCAAGCTGACTTTGAGGCGAGAAGCTTTTTGCAAAGCCTACCCCTGTTTCAAGTTTTATATACTGTGAATATTTTGTGCCGAATATCTGTGGATCTTTATCTGTGAATCCGGTATGATTTCCGGTGTCGAGATATTTATCGATCAGCCATGCAAGGCTTCCTGACTCTTCAAGCAGAAGGTCAAGGTTCCATATTGTTTTTTCAGGAAGAACACTCTGGCGGTTCGTGGAGTTGTAGCGAAGCCTGAATGTCTGGTTGACATGGGTTTCAAGAAGGCTGTCAATACCGGCATTGATAGCTGCCTCGTCAGCCGGGTTTATGCCGATATTTTGTGCAAGATCTTTTTTGAAAAGCTGTTTGAATCCTTTCAGGGAGTCTTTCTGAACCCATTCAAATTCGAAAAAATCAAAATTCAAGCGTGATGACTTGCCCAGCCGGGCATTGTAGGTTCCCCGGATAAGTCCGTTCCTGCTTGATAGCAGCACCGGCAGTTTTGTTGTCGCGTATTCGAGCGTTGCCGAATAGAAGTTGCCCGGTTTTTTGAGAACCGGCAGGATAAGGCTGCTTTTCAGACTGAATTCATAGGGAATAACTTTGGCATATTCATCTTCATTAAGGTTTTGAAGCAGTTTGTTGTTGTAGCCGATTTGTGTGCCGTATCCGGTTGATATCTGGAACTGTTCGGCTCCGCCAAACAGGTTATTGTTTTCATAAGCCAGGGAAGCGCCTAAAAAGAGGGAGCCATAACGGTTGTCAACCAGTATTTTCGGCTCTATCTGGTGTTTTGGTGACGTTTCAAGGTGGACGGTGGTGTAGAGTTCACCGGCGCGCACCGAGTCAGAGCTGATGTAAATGGATGAAAAGACGTTTGTGGCGCCTAAATTCTGCAGGGTGCGTTGTTCGAGGCTCTGGCGGGTTGCCTCGCCGGGGCGGAACACGATTGATGAGGTTATCAGTTCAGGTGACAGCTTCTGTTTGCCGAGAATCCGCCCGCTGATTTTGCTCTTTATAAACGTTTTTTCTCCGGGAGCACCCTCGGTTTTCAATGGATTTTGGACTACCGCATGGATGGGGCCGTATTTGAGGCGTTCCGGAAGTGCAAGCCTGAAAAGTACTCCGGCATGAGTTCCAATGGTATCCACCTTGATACGGATACTGTCTTCATGAAAAAAAGAAAATCCGTATTCCTTGAAAAAAGAGATCGTACGATCCCGTTCATCAATAAGCCTTTCAACGGAAAAAATATCATTGACTTTCAGGTGCTTCTGATCGAGATAGTGTTTTTTCAGTTCCCCGGGAATCGTTTCCAGCCCTTCATAGGCAAGGGTGTCGATTTTTGATGGTTCATTTTCATGAATCAGAATGTTCAGGTTCAGTTGTCTGCCGTTGTTTTTGCGGACAATTGATGTATCCAGTGCGGCAAAAAAATACCCTTTATAGGTATAGAGCTTCTTGATGAGGGAGATGTCTTTATTAAACTCCTCGGCATTGAATGGCTTTCGTGATTTGCCGAACAGGCCGAGTCCAAGAAATGATGTCCGTTCGGATGTGCCTATAATCTGCAGAAGCTCCTCGTCGCTGATCGATTTATTGCCGATAAAGCGGATCTTTCCGACGTAAGGAGTTGCAATCGACAGATCTTTACCTGCATCGGCATTCTGACCGGGGGCAGGTAAGGCATAGAGAAGAATAAGAGCAAAAAGCGTAAGAGCTTTGGCCCTGAAGCGCAAAAGACGAGCTAAAAAAAAAACACGGAATCCCGTTTAGACCTATGTTAATGGTTCTTCGTCACTGTAGCCAAAGTCTTCATCGGTAGGATAATCAGGCCATATTTCGTCAAGGCTCTCATACATTTCATCACTTTCAGGAAGATCAATCAGGTTCTCGATGACCTGTTGAGGAGCGCCTGTCCTGTTTGCATAATTGATCAGTTCATCTTTTGTTACAGGCCACGGAGCATCAGCTATATAGCGGGCAAGATCTAAATTCCAGTACATTCTGCGTCGATTGATTCAGTTTAAGAGTTATTGTCTCTCTGTTCCGGTGAACTTTTTTGTATGGTGATGAACTTGTCGGGATTCGAGTCATCAAAGAAATATGCGGTCGGATTGACTTTCACATTGTCTTTTTGTACTTCGTAATGCAGATGCGGACCGGTCGAGACGCCGGTGCTTCCCGAAAGAGCGATGATCTCTCCGCGCTTGATATTCTGCCCCTGACGAACCAGTGATTTTGAAAGATGGGCATAGATTGTTTTGTAGCCGTAACCGTGATTTATCGTTACCTTTTGTCCATATCCTTTGTCATAACCTGAAAAAGCTACAATTCCGTCCCCTGTTGAATGCACCATTGTCCCCTGAGCCGCCGAAAAATCGACCCCGGAGTGAAAAAGAGTAACATTATATACCGGGTGAACCCGGGAACCGAAGCGACTTGTAATCGAACCGTTGACCGGTTTGATGTTGGGAATACTTGAAAAAAACGATGTCGGATGAGGGTTATCCGTCAGTTCCCTTGAGTCCTGAATGTTTTCCTTCTGCCTGTCAATCTGCAGTATCAACTGTTCGATCATATCTTCTGTTGTTGCAAGCAACCCTTCGGTAGTTCTTACCGCTGCATCTTCCTGCTGTTTTTCTTCAGCCTGAAGGGATGCTGCGGGCCAGAAAAGTGATGAGCAGAGGAGAATGGCGGGCAGAAGAGTCCGTGCAGCACGCTGCAGTCGAACACAGGTCTGAGCATTTCTGTTGCTGCCTTCAGACATGGTCATAAACCGATTTGTAAAAGACATGCGGTATCCGGATTGTTTGTCTGAATATGGACGTAAATACTACCTTATGAATATAAAAAAACATTTTTTATAAGGCAACGATTAGTGGGCTTCCAGCCAGTTTTTTCCTGTTCCCGTGTCTACCTCTACCGGTACGTTTTTAAGTCCGCAAGTTATTGCAGCATCAATCATTGCCTGCTCAATAAGCAGTGCAAGCGGTTCTTTTTCCTCATCAGTTGTTTCAAAGAGCAGCTCATCATGCACCTGCAGAAGCATGACTGATTTCATTGTTTTCTTTTGCATGCGCTCCTGGCAGAGGTTCATGGCGCACTTGATGATATCAGCCGCAGTACCCTGAATCGGTGTATTCATT
>Ga0268280_1000980_pt1 | contig 20541 bp, 23 predicted proteins | sample saktaG_9_FD_190139 | JGI IMG/M metagenome (GOLD analysis project Ga0268280, IMG submission 190139) | Saline water microbial communities from Sakinaw Lake, British Columbia, Canada - sak_2011_5_24_40m | ecosystem: Environmental > Aquatic > Non-marine Saline and Alkaline > Saline ... | reverse complement strand
GAACCAGTAACACCACCAGTAGAACCAGTAACACCGCCAGTAGTGCCAGTAACACCACCAGTAGTGCCAATAATACCACCAGTAGTGCCAATAATACCACCAGTAGTGCCAGTAATAACACCAGTAGTGCCAATAATAACACCAACAACTCCTACACCTCAGCCGTCTCCTGAGCAGGAACTTAATGACAATGATGATCCTCAGGATCCAGTGAATACTGGTTCTGATCCAGGTACAGGGGAAGGAAGCACACCAGAAGAGCCAGTTCCAAATCCAGATCCAGATCCACATATTTTTTAAGAGGTAAAAAATGAAAATAAATAAAGTTATTATAACAATCTTTGTTTTTTTAGTAATGTTAAGCTCAGCAGAGGCATATCTTTTCAGGACAGCTGCAATTGATGGGCCATCTTATGAGGCAAATGGTTCTTATGTTTTTATTAACCTATCCACCATAGATGTTGGTGGACTAACACAGATTGGAACACCTGCAGCAAACTTTAATGTTAACAGCAACACTGTTTATGATGTAACTTATTCTGCATCTGGCTATCAAACAGATACAGATGATTTTTATTTTGATGCAGGATTGCCAACATGCAGTGGAACAACATGCCATCTTACAACTGGTCAATTTGATACTCATTGCACTTATAGTCCAACATATGATGATTGGACATGTGTTGTAACAGACACAATAACAACTCAATGGATATCTTTTATTTACAATAAGAATGACCCTACATGGGGTGAAGTAATAAGAATTCTTAACTCAATGTATCCAGGAGAATGTATGCCTGGTGAGATTAATACGCAGCAATGCGGCGAGACAGATGTTGGAGAATGCTCATATGGAATCCAAACCAGAACATGTCAGTCAAATTATTATTGGGGCTCATGGGGATTATGTGTTGGAGAAATAGGTTCAACTGCTGAAACATGTGATAATAAAGATAATGACTGCGATGGTACAGTAGATGAAGATTTAACACAACCTACAACTTGTGGATTAGGAGAATGTTCTGGTAATACTGGAACTGAAACCTGTACAGCAGGTGTATGGGGCGGAGATACCTGTAATCCACTTGAGGGTGCTGTAACTGAAATATGTGAAGGTTTATTAGATGAAAATTGTGATGGTTCAGTTGATGAAGGATGTGAATGCACAATTGGAAACACAAAATCATGTGGTTCTGATGTAGGAGAATGTATTTCTGGCATTAAGACTTGTCAAGCTGATGGAGCATGGGGAACTGAATGTGTTGGAGAAATAATTCCAACTGCTGAAATCTGCGACGGCCTGGATAATGATTGCGACGGATTAATAGATGAAGGGGGAGTCTGCTATGTTCCATTACCAGACATAAGCTCTATGATAGGAATGACAAGGTTTAATATAATAAATGATGACTACTTACGGCCCGGAGATAGTATTATAATCCTTGCAACTCTTGAGAATAAAGGGGATATTAATTTAGAAGATATAAGATTAACTTTTACAATTCCAGAGTTAGACATGAGAAGAAGGATTGGCCCATTTGATCTTAAAAAGAATCAAGAAACAACTAACCTAATAATGCTTGACATACCTTATTGGGCAGAGCCTGGTTATTATAATATAAGGGCAACTGCATCAAATGGAAATGCCAGAAAAGTAAAGTACAGGGAAATAGTAATTCATAACTAATTGATAGTTATAATTTGTGATTACTTTTATATGCAGAAAAAACAAAAGGTTTATATATAAGTTGTAATTACACAATAACAACAATAGAGATTTCATAGTCTCTTTTTTAAAAAACAACAAAATTTGGGGGTAAAAAATGAAGAATACAATAAGCGTTTTATTGACGATATTTCTGGTAAGTGTTTTAGCAGTTGGCATGGTAAGTGCATTGCCTGATGTTGAATACATTAAAATAAACGGAGATGAGTTTATAAGCGGAGACCAGTTAGAGGTTGAGAGAGGAGATGAGCTTGACATAAGAGTCAAGTTATCAGCAGATGCAAATGAGGAAGACATTGAGATTAGAGCAGAGGTTTTAGGTTATGAATATAGTGACTATGAACCAATATTTGCAAGGGTTCACACATTTGACCTTGATGAAAATGACACTGTTTACAAGGATCTTACAATAAGCCTGCCATATAAAATGGATAAGGATTATTATGATTTAAGAGTAACTGTTGGCACAAGAACAGAGTATGCAAATGAAACAATTTACAGATTACATCTTAAGGGAATTAAGCATTCTTTAATAATCAAAGATGTTATCTTTAATCCAGAGCCAAGTGTTGAGAGCGGAAGAGCATTGCTCACAACTGTCAGGATAAAAAACATCGGAGAAAAAGACGAAGAAAGCATAAAGGTTAAGGTAACTATTCCAGAACTTGGATTATCAGCATCAGACTATGTTGATCAGCTAGATGATGGAGAATCAGAAACATCTGAAGAATTATACATGAGAATACCAGAATGTGTTAAAGCAAAAGACTATACTGTTAAAATAACAGTTGAATATGACGAAGGATACGAGACTATTTCAACAGAGAAAATGATAACTGTTACAGGAGATGTCTGCGCTGCAGAAGAGCCAGTTGAAAAGAAAACAGTAATAACAGTTGGTCCGGAAACACAGAAAGTTGCTCAGGGTGCAAGTGTTATATACCCACTGACAATAAGCAATGCAGGAAACACAGCAAGAACATATGTTGTAAGCATTGACGGAGCAGAATCATGGTCAACTGTAGAAGTAACACCAAGCAATCTTGTTGTGCTGAATGCAGGAGAATCAAAGGCTGTTTATGTTTCAATAACACCAGATGATGATGCAACAGCTGGAGAGCACATGTTTGTTCTCTCAGTAAAATCAGGCGACACAATATTAAAGCAGGTAACTCTTAAAGCAGATGTTACAGCAGAAAAATCTTCAGGAGCATTAAGCATCAAGAGAGGACTTGAAATAGGAGTTATAATCCTAGTAGTTCTTCTTGTTATCTTGGGTTTGATAATTGGCTTCAATAAGCTGAGAGAAACAGGAGATGAAGAATCTGAAGAGCCTGACAAGGGAGAAACCTATTATTAATTTTTTATTTTTTTAACTTTTTCTTTTTATAATTTTTTATCGTAAGATTTTCTGACTAAACATTTAGACCACGTCAGGCTTTATCTTAAGCCTCTTGAATATATTATCAGATTTTTTCTCACTGAAATTCTCGAAAAGCTCTTGTTTTTCTTTCTTAGTAAGCATCTTTGTTTTTTCCATTGAAGCAAAGTTCCTTTCCAGCCAAACCAGGGCTTTTTTCTTTTTGTACTCCCATATAGTATTTCTCAGTGATTCCTTTATTAAATCCTGTATATTGTTAAACCCAAATTCTCTCGCTATATACATTGATTCTTTTATTAAGTTATTACTCATTCTTAAATTAATCAGTTTATTTGCCATAGATTATGTAAATAACAGGAAATATTTAAATGTTATGTTTTGAAAGCAAATGAAAGCACGTTTATTGCAAAAATATTCCGGGATTTTATCAAAAATTGTCAGAATACTGCAAACTTCAGTTTGCAGATGAATGACAATGATTCTTTCTGATTTATAAAAAACGTGACGGAAATAATGCGGTTTCAAAAAAGAAACATTTATAAAGAATATAATCAAACAACAAGGTATTATAATTATTAAGGTCAATAAAATGGAATTTTTACAAGTAAATCCTTCAAACAAGAGAGTTATCTTAGAATTATTTAGTAAAGTAATGGATAAAGAGGGATTTATTCTAGAAAAAAAGAGTGGAAAAAGAATTGTTTGCCCATATTCGAAAAAGGAGATTCATTCAGATAGTTTTTCAATTCTTCCAGGATCTTCAACTTTTGTAAATAATATTTCTTATTGTTTTGCTGAACATATTACCACTCACCATTAAAATCATTATGATAAAAGATAATCAAGAAAGTGAAAAAATAGATAATAAGCAAAATAAATTAATTCTAGGAATTAGTGTTATTCAATCTTTAGTTACAAAATTTATTTCTGACCCGACTCAAATTCTGTCTGGAATAAAACAAATCCTATTTTTTTATCGCCTTCTTCCACCCGAATGGAAAAAGAAAGCATTTTGGATTTTTGAAAAATTATGGAATAAGAAGAAAGTAGTCATTTCAACAGAACCTGAGAGGTCAGAACGTGTTTATAATCTTACATTTGATAATGACGATTTAACACAGTTGTATAATAGTTTGCCAGAAATTGACCAGGCAATATTTTTGCAAGGCAGGGAGATGCAATTATTAATTCAGAAAGGGCTTCATGGAGATTCCGATGAAATTAAACAGCAAGTTGAAAAAAGGTATGGTCAGAGGGGATTAAATATTGTTAATATGCTAACAACTAATGACATAGAGTATTTTATAGAAGAATTAAAAAAGCCAATTACAAAAGAAGTAGAATCAGTGTTTAATGAATGGGTAAATAAATATGATTCATTTACTCTTTTAGTTTCGCCAACAAATTTAGATAAACCCCAAGAAATAAAAAATAAAATAATTGCAATTGCAAAGAATAATTTTAGAAAATATGTACTCATCAATTTATCTGGAAAAATTGGAGATTGTACTTCTCTTATTAATTTGATTAGTGAAATGAAAGAAAAAAAAGAATTAAATTATTCACAATTTAATCCAGATATTAAAGAATCGGGATTTTGTAAGTCCCTTAGGATTAAAATTGAGTTCTAAATTTTTGTTTTGAAATTATACTTATTTTAGTGCCTGGAAATTCAAATCCTAATCAACCCAAAATCATTTAACAATTCATAAATGATCCCAAATACAAACAAAAGAATTAATATCCAGCTTATTATATTGCTCTTTTTAATGCTGTATTCCGGCTTTCTGTTGCCAAGCTTTTTTGCTTTTATGTACATGAGAACTATAAGTATTCCCATGAGGCCGCCTGAAACAGAGCCTGCAATGCCAATAGTCCTTACAAAGCTTTTCACACCAAGCATGAAAATAACCAATGGAACAGAGCATGTCAAAAACCACGATGAAAATTTATCTATATTATAATCATATTCAAACATTTTTTTAAGGGAGAAGGCTAATATTAAGAAAGAGCTCATCATTGTTATTATTCCAAATAAGGTTCCAAAGACAAGCATTTCATAGCCAATTGCATGGCCAAGTCCGAGTATTGCCCCATCTGTTGTGTTTATGCCTGTTACCCCAACAACAATAAATGCAAAAACTATATACACTATTAAGGGAATAGTGCATCCAATAATAATTGCTTTTCTTAAATAAGCCTTGTTTTCCTTAAGCTGTTCCTTCATCTCAGGAACAGCTACTGTGCCCAGGAATGCAAAGAGTATAACCCCATAAGGCAGGAAAAAAGAACCTGGATTAAAAGAACTTAGGTTATTTATATTAACATGAGGCAGTGCAAAAAAGCATATTAAAGATATCACACCAAGCAATATAAACACCATAAGGACTTCGGATTTTTCAAGAACATTGAGCTCAAAATAAACCAGAAAAGCCATAAGACCCAGGAATATTAAGCTGTATGTAAATGGGCTCCCTCCAAAATAAGTGCTGAATAATGCATTAAAAAAGTCCCCCTCCTTTATTGTGTATGCCAGCAAAGCACCATAAATAACAGAAACCATTGCAAACCACATAAGGTTCTTGCCTGTCTTGCCAAGATATTTCTCTGCATAGCCAACTAATTGGTGTCTGCCTTTTGTCCTAAGAACAACCTCTCCAAGATAGAGGTGCATAACCATCATTACAATTCCTATAAGAACAATATCTATAAGCCCGGTGATAAATCCTGCCTTTGCAACAACATATGGTATGCCTAATATGCCTGCTCCTATGATGCAGCCAATTAATATTGCTATTGCCCCAAATGAGTTTTTGGAAATAATAAACACCTCTTTTTAATTAAAATTAAATTAAGTATTATTTAAAGATTGCTAAATCTGGCTGTGGTGCAATCCTTACAATGTGCTTGAATCCTTCGTTTTGCCAAGAAAGTAAGCCACATTATGGGAAGGCTCCTCAGCATAAGAAAGGCAACAACTGTGGCTGTTGATGGAACTGGATTTGAGATGGAAAGCAAGAGCTATTACTATAGAACTGCATGGAATCAGGATTGATGCGCTGTAAGAAATTCAATAAATAAGAAAAAACGCAAAAAATAATTTCTATATTTACTCGTATCGTAATGCATCCACGGGCTTTAGCCTTGATGCTGCTTTTGCAGGGAAATATCCTGAGACAGCTCCTACCATAAATGAAAACACCAAACAGCCAACTATCAGCCACCATGGAAAATAAGGCCGAAGAAATGAATACCCGGCAGCAGCAATAGCCATGGCACCAAGCTTTGCCAACCCATAACCAAGCAGCATGCCAATACTTCCTCCAATCAAACCCAAAAATCCTGACTCAAAAAAGAACATCATAAGAATAGTGCTGTTCTTTGCGCCAATTGACTTCATTATTCCAATCTCTTTTGTCCTCTCTAAAACAGCAGTGTACATTGTGTTCATGATATTAACAGCAGCTACAACAACAGATATTCCGGCAATGATTACTAAAATAGAATTAAGTACCAATAATACAGTTCCAAATGTTTCCATAAGCTGCTCAAACGACATGATATAAAAATCTTCCTCACCTTCTTTCTGGCCTTTTTTCTTCCTCAATTTTTCTTCAAGCCTGTCTGCAAGCTCAGTTGGAACTATGCCTTTCTCTGCCCTGATGTATATATAAGAATAATCATCTCCCATATCAAAAACTTCTTTCATAGAATCTTCTGTCAGGTAAACATTTGCATCATCCCCTGCATTTCCAATTTCTTCATAAAATCCAACAATATCAAATGATTTGTCATTAATAAAAATATTATCTCCAAGTTTCAATGGGTTAGAAAAAATCTTATCAGCAAACATATAATTGTAGCCAAGAACAACCTTACTTGAATCTCCTTTTTTTAAAGTCCTTCCTTTGAAAATACCATAGCCTGCAAAAGCCTCTTCAATAAGTCTTAGTTCAGATGGATCAAAAGGCATCCCCATAATAAAAACCCATTTCCCCAGCTTTCTTTTATCAATTTTCACTTCACTTTGCTTAAGCATCATCCCAACAGCTTCTGAAACTCCCCTTTCTTTTTTTATAAAATCAATATCATCTTTCGTAAAGTATATTCCTGTAGTGCCTGGAACCCCAAAGCCCCTTGGCTGAGCAATGAGTTTGTCTGTCCCCATTTCCTCACCCATCTCATTCATATAATATTTTAGCCCTTCACCATAGCTGATTAAAACAAAAATAGCCATTATGCCAATAAGTATGGAAAGAATAGTAAGAAAACTTCTTGTAAACCTCTGCCTTATATTGCTTATAATATATTTAATTAAATCTTCTATCATCTTATACCCTATTATTTAGTATGGCGTAATGCATCCACTGGATTAAGCTTTGAGGCTCTTATAGCAGGAATTACTCCAAATATACTTCCAAGCAAAAATGAGCCAAATATTGAGCCAAGCACAAGCCAGATGCTAATTTCTGCCCTGATAAGCTCGCTCCCAAGTGCCATTCTTCCGGCAAATGCAAGTCCCATTGCCATACTTATTCCAACAGCAGCTCCTATTATTCCGCCAATACTTCCTATTAATCCTGATTCAATAAAAAACAATGAAAAAATTGTGCTGTTCTTTGCGCCAATTGATTTCATTATGCCTATCTCTTTTGTACGCTCAAGAACAGATGTAAACATAGTGTTCATAATTCCAATGCCGCCAACAATTATAGATATTGCCGCAATAATATAAACAAATAACTGTACAGCAAACAAAGTTGAATTGACCTGGGCAAGCACAGCCTGAGGAGTCTGCACTGTAAAATCCTCCTCACCCACTTTCACATCCCTCTCTTTTCTCATAACCTTTTCTATATTCTCCTGCACAGCCTTAATATCAGCATTTGGATGAACCTGCGCTACAATAATATCATATTCATCATCTGAAGTATCCAATATTTTCCTTAAATCATCTTCCTCCATGAAAACAATGCCATCAACAGCAAAACTGCCTGTTTCTTCAAGTATGCCAACCACCTCAAATTTTTCATCTTGTATAAGAACATTTGAGCCTACAGATATCTGTTTTTCAAATTGAGAATCTTTTTCTCCAAAATTATTTCCTAAAACTGTTTTTTTAGTGTCGCCATCCCTAAGCAACCTGCCTTTTTCAGCCTCAAGATTCATAGCAGACTCAATAAGTTTTCTTCCATCGCCCTCGGCCATACTCGCAGCCATACCAAATGATATATGGTCATTATACTCTAGTTTAATGCTTCTTGTAAGCCTGCCAATAGCAGTCTTAACACCATTTACTTGTTCAATCTTTTTCGCATTATCTTTTGTCAGAGGTGTTACAACACCAGTTCCAGGAGGACCCATTCCGCCAGATGCCATTACAGTCAGCTTATCAGTTCCAATGTCACCAAACTGCGAGCTTATCGCTACTTTCAAGCCCTGGCCTATTCCAATAAGAGAAACAACAGCAGTTATGCCTATAATTATGCCTATCATAGTAAGCCATGACCTAAGCTTACGGTTTTTTATTCCATTAATTGCAAATCTAGAATAATCTTTTAGCATTCTTAATCAAATAAAAAGCACATTATTTGTGCTTCTTTCTCTTTTTCCACCATCTGTATCCAAAGTAACCAACTACAATGATTATAATTACTGCAAATATGCCTCCAGAACTGCTGCCAGCCCCATCCAGGCCATATTTCTTTGCTTCATTCTTGCTGTAAATATCAAGGTAAAGTGTTTTCTGTTTTTCATACTTGTTGTTGGTTGGGTCAAGATAATTGTAATTAATTATTAATGGCACTCTTGAATCATCTATATCCTTTACATAAATCTTGAATTCAGCAACCTCATAATCATCTGAGTCAATATTTCCCAAGTAAACCTTTGATGCAGATATTACTTTAACATAATCACTTTCCTTTAATTCAACATCAAGCAGCTTTACATCAGTTGTTCCCTTGTTTACAAAAGAAATATCCACTTCTCCAACCTGCCCTTCCATATATATGTTTGTTGAATCAATTAATGGATCAAGAATTGGCTCATCACCAACTATCACACTTATAACCTCTGATTTTGAGTAATTTGTTCCTAATTCATCAGAATATTCAATTGTTATTGGAATTTTGTAAATATTTGCACCTGCATCTGGGTCTGGAATAAGTGTGAATTCAACTGTCTTTGTTTTTCCTGCTCCAATACTTTTTATAACTTGCAGGTTTGTTGTTCCAAATGTTGAGAATAGGAGCTCATTATATGTTATGCTTGTAGCTGTCTGTAGTACTGCTATTAAATTAAGGCTTATTTTAATATCTTTGAGCAATGAATCAGCCATGTTCTCAAGCTCAATGCTCAGAACAGTTTTCTTCCCAGGCGGCATAGGGTCTGGAGTATAGCTAACCTTTTTTACATTTAATATTGCATCATGAGTTCTTATGTTTATGTAAAACTTTCCTGGTTTCTGCCAGCTTATTCCATTATCTAAGCTGTACCTTATCTCAATCTCATTCTGGCCTTCAACAGCATTTTCATTTACTTTAAGCCGATAAGTTACTGTAACTCCATTATCCCCCATTTGCCTTCCCCAAATACTTCCTATTTTTTTTGCTGCACTTTCCCCCGGATCAAGTGCAAATGGAAACTTTGGAAGTATTTCAAAGATTACATTCTCGGCATTGGAAGAGCCAATGTTTTCCACCTTCCAATTTAGCTCAACATATTTTCCAGGCTCTGCAGGATCAGGATTCTGGTTAATGAGGCTTACATCAATATCCGTAGAACCTGAAATAGCGGCGAGAGAAACAGATGCACAAATTATCAGCATTACATATAATATTCCGATTGATTTTATTTCTTTTTTCATTTTATCCTCCTTTAAACACTATTTTTAGTTTAAATATTATTGTTTTATTATAACACCATCCTTTAAATATGCTATCCTGTCTGCATGCTTTGCAAGCTCAGCATCATGCGTGACCATCACAATTGTTTTTCCCTCTTTTTTGTTTAAATCTTTTAAAAAATCCATTACAATTCTTCCTGTTTTTGAATCAAGGTTTCCTGTTGGCTCATCAGCCAATATCACATCAGGGTCATTTGCCAATGACCTTGCTATTGCAACACGCTGCTGCTCTCCGCCAGAAAGCTCTGCTGGCCTATGGTTCATCCTCTCTTCCAGCTGAACAAGCCTTAGCAGTTTCTCAGCTCTTTTTTCCCTTTTCTCTGCAGGAATACCCTGAAATATCATTGGCAAAATTATGTTTTCTTTTGCTGTTAATGTTGGAATAAGATTAAATGTCTGAAATATAAACCCTATTTTTCTTCCCCTTATCTGGGCTAGAGTTGATTCAGGCAGGCGTGCAATATTCTTTCCGTCAAGATAAACATCCCCTTTTGTGGGAATATCCAGGCAGCCAACCATGTTTACAGCTGTGCTTTTTCCAGAGCCGCTTGGTCCCATTATTGAAACAAACTCATTCTTTTTAACTACAAAATTCATTCCCCTTAGTGCATTTACCTCAACCTTTCCCATCTGGTAAATCTTCCATACATCCCTTAATTCAATTATTGTATCAGTCATTTTTTCATCTTGCTTCTTATTTTTTCAACCATTTCAATGATTCTCTTTATTATTTCTTCAGAAACCAATACCTCTTTATAATAATTTTCTATTATCCCAAGTTCCTGCCTTGACCTTTCTGACTTTTCTTTTTTATATTTCTCTATTATTAAAGGCAGCTTTTGTTTTGTTGGAATAATTATTTTCTCATACTTTCTTTTCATTAAGTCAAGCGAAAATATACTCATGTCCTTTTCCATGTAAAAATATGCCTTTCTTGAGCCGGGTTTTCTTATCCTTTTTATAAGGCCTATTCTTTCTATAAGCTTGGTTGCGGTGCATACAGCAGACAAGCTATACCCTGTTTTCTTTGAAAGCTCCTCAAGAGATATTTCTCTTGGCTCTGCGTAAAGCAGGGCAATTACCTCTGATGAAAGCTCATCAAGGCCATTAACCTTGCAGTTTTCTGTCATCAAATGTATAAACTCTTCCTTAGGGGTTTTGAAAACATTAATCATTTTATTCTTTATTTTCTGAACTTTCAGTATTTTGTGAAAGTTATGAAAGCTTATATTTAAATGTTTTTGTTTTTTATGATTTTTTAAAACAATATTATAAAAATAAAGGCTCACATAGGTTAGCTAACCAAAATCCTGTGTTAAACCAAAAGATTTATTAAATAAAAACTATATTACAACATTTATGCTGCCACAAATCATCTTTTTAGGGACAGGGGGGGACTGTTTTGTTGTTGGAAAGCAATTACGAGCCTCTGGAGGAATAATAATAAGAGCAGAGGGTATGCAGTTTCATATAGACCCTGGGCCAGGTGCCTTGGTAAGGGCTGAGCAATATGATGTTAACCTAAGGGAAAACACCTGTATTCTTATATCACATAATCACTTAAACCATACTAATGACATTAATGCAGTTATAAGCGCAATGACTCATGCTGGCCTTGATAAAAAAGGGGTTCTTATATCAAACAGGACAGTTATCAGCGGAGATAATAATACAGATACAATATTATTAAACTTCTACAAGAACTGTCTTGAAAGGTATATTATTGTCCAGGAAAACCAGAAAATTGGTATTGGTGATATTGAAATAAGGACAACACCAACAAAGCACGGCATAGAGAATATTGGCTTTAAGTTCATAACACCAGAATTCAGCCTTTCATATATTTCTGATACAAGCTATTTTACTGGTCTTGCAGAGCCGCACAAGGATTCTGACATACTTATTTTAAATGTTGTAAATCCATCTGGTGTTACATCAAAAACAAACCTTAACTCAGACGATGCTGTAAATATAATAACTGCTGTAAAGCCAAAGCTTGTCATAATACAGCACTTTGGCATTAAGATGATTGAGGCAGACCCAATGTATGAGGCCAGGGAAATACAGAAAAAAACATATACACAGGTTATAGCTGCAAAAGATGGCATGGCTATTAATCCATTATCATATTCTTCTTCTTTAAGGCAAAAAACATTGAAAAATTTTTAACACAGATAATTAAACCTTATATAATCCCAAGCAATAGAATGAAAAAATAGCCAGCTAGACAGCCCAAACTAAGGAAGGGCATTGCAGGATAAAACTTATCTTTCTTGCTCTTTATTAGCAAAATAAATAATGCTGCTGAAACAAAAATTGGTATTATTAAGGAATTTAAAAATCCAAAGCTCTTCATCACAACACCTGCAAATATCAATGGGAATGCAATATCCCCTCCGCCAAGGATCGCTGTCTTAATCTTTTCAATTTTTTCAACCCTACCTGTTTTTTTCTTGATTTCTTTTTCAGGCAGTTCGTATGGGATTGAAAGCCCTGCAAAAACCCTTGAGCTTGTCTGGAACTTGGCCAGTGTTACCATATGCTTGCTTTTCCATACTGCATACATATCATAAATAGATATAAGCAATAATAACATAAATACAGCAAAGAGATTCATTATCGGAACAAATATTGCTGCCAGCCCGCCATAAATAAAAACCTCTGTAATATTATGCACAAAAATATTTGGCCTGACAACCTTAAACAATGCTAAAGCAAGGCTTATTGCCAATGCAATTTCCTGCCTGATAAATGGCTTCAATGCTATGGTAAGGCAAACTACAACACTTATAAAGAACCAGAACTTCCACAAGTTAACCTTCTTGAACTTTATCAATAACATTAAAAGCCCTGTTCCCAAAAGAACTGCTATTAAAATATATATAAATGAGCTGCTTTCCTCAACAGGTGGTCTTTCCATTTCATAAGGCAATTCCTCCCATGCTGTAACACCTGTTTCTGCTGTTTTCTCTTTGTCAATATACTGGTTTGTTATTGCAAGCCCAACAATCTGTGATAAAAAAAACAATAATACAAGAATTATTGTTATCTTTAGTGTATGCTTCATATAAACTAAAATTAGGAAAACCTATTTAAACTTATTTATTTCAATAAAAAATATGTTAGCACATAACATACATATGACTGTTTTCTGCAAACCAGAAGATGATGCTGGGCTTGTAACAGAAAAGCTTTTGTTTCTTGTTCCTCTTGACTTTAAAAAGGAAAAAATAGAGCTGAAAAGAACCAATTCAACAGGATTTAATGAAAAGAAAATAACTATTTTAGAGGTTTATCTTGAAAAAGAATCGCATACAAATCTTTTCTTAAATAATCTGACTAAAAACCTGACTGACGAACAAAAATTATTAATAAAAAAACAGGCAGAATCAAGGCTTGATGATGAGCTTAACTTCTTTTTAAGGTTTGACAAGCTTAAACTAATCAATGAAGGCAGGCTCTGGCTTACTGACAAAGGAGACTGTTTTCATATCAGGATAAAAATAGCTGCTTTTCCAAAGAAGAAAGAGGTTGCTTTAAAGGTAGTTGAAAAGATATTTAATTAACATGAATTTTTTATTTCTTGGTTTTGCTTTTTATCTTGCTTTCTTGCTCTACTTCATGCTTAAGTGCTTGCATTATACTCTTAATAGCAATATATGCTCCTTCCCCAAACATTTCTTCAGCTAGTTCTTTTTTAGATATTTCCTTTAGTTCTTTTTTTCTTTCTTGCCATACATCAGGAAATACTTCTTCAATTAGACTATTTGTCATTTCTTCTGGAATTATTTCATCAACCTTATCCATGGGAATGTCTACATGCACTTTTGATAAATCTCTTGGCATTTCTTTTTTATCCATATTTTGGAAGCATTCAAAACACATATGTTTTTCTGAGCTTTCGAGCATATCTTCTGGGCATTCAATTTCTTTTCCACAGAAACTGCAGTTTACTTTTACTAATTTAGGTTCGTTTTCCATTTTATTAGACCCCCAATTATTTTTCTTCTTGTTTAATTGTTTTTAATCTACCCTCTTTTGCATCTTTAATCAGCTTAAACACCTTTCCTTGAATCAACATGACCCTAATAACTGGATACAATCTTTGCGATTTTGTGATTAATTCTTCTTCTTTTATATTTGGCTCTGCCTTTCTTATGAACTCAAATAAAGAAGTAAGGATAGCTCCTTGAATATACCCATACTTATCATCTAACTCGGAATATTTTTTTAGAAATAAATCAAGATATTTATTACTAAGCTGATAATCAGTATATTCTTCAGCTACACTTATGCTATGGAGCTCTTTTTGAATTTTCCTTATTTGATTTGCACTTAATTTCAAAGCCTTCTTCATCATTTTAATCTGCCTGGCTAACTATAACTTAAAAATACCAATCATATTTAAATATTAGTATGTTCTATTTAAAATAAAGTTGACTATATACTCAGACACTTTCAAAGAATTAAACAAAACCTTTAAATAATCATAATAGCTTGATTCATTAAAATGGCCAAGGATTTCATTGTGACACCATGGGAAGTAAAGGGAGAAGTAGATTATGACAAGCTTGTAAAGCAGTTTGGAACAAGCATAATCTCTGATAATCTTATTAACAAAATAGAGAAGCATACTGGCAAACTGCATTACATGCTAAGAAGAAAGATATTTTTTTCTCATCGTGACCTTGATATATTACTGAAAGAATATGAGCAGGGAAAAAAGTTTGCTTTATACACAGGAAGAGGACCATCAGGCCATACGCACATTGGCCACCTTATTCCATGGATTTTCACAAAATGGCTTCAGGATGTTTTTGATGCTCCACTTTATTTTCAGATAACAGATGATGAAAAGTTTTTATGCAAGCCAAACCTTAGCAAAGAAGAAACTAATAAGCTTGGATATGAAAATGCACTTGACCTGATTGCACTTGGCTTTGATCCAAAAAAAACCTTTATTTTTGTTGACACAGACTACTCAAAAACCTTGTATAATGTTGCTATACAGATTGCAAAGAAAGTAACTGCTTCCAATGCAAAATCTGTTTTTGGATTTACAAACGAGACAAATATTGGGATGTATTTCTGGCCAGCAATGCAGGCAGCACCATGCTTTTTGCCATCTATTCTGTCTGGAGAAAAAATAAGAACTTTGATTCCAGCAGCAATTGATCAGGACCCATACTGGAGAATTGCAAGGGACGTTGCCCCAAAGCTCGGCTATCCAAAAACAGCAGCAATACATTGCTCATTCCTTCCTGCATTAACAGGCCCATCAGGCAAGATGTCAACTTCAGAAGGAGAACAATCAACAATCTTTACAACAGATGATGAAAAAACTGTAAAAAACAAGATTATGAAATATGCTTTCTCAGGAGGAAAAGATACTTTAGAAGAGCATAGAAAACATGGCGGAAATCCTGATATTGATATATCATATCAGTGGCTGAGATTTTTGGAGGAGGATGATAAAAAATTAAAGAAAATTTATGATGACTACAGCTCAGGGAAGCTCCTTTCAGGAGAGCTAAAGCAGATTTTAGTTAATAAATTAAACAATTTCCTAAAAAAGCACAGGGAAAATAAAGAAAAAGCAAAAAAACAATTAGATAAGTTTATACTAAAAGACTAATTAAAAAGAGAGGTGATATTATGAAAAAGACCAAGAAAAAGACAGTTAAAAAGAAAAATAATAAAAAAATAGTAAAGAAAAAAACCATTATGGAAAAACCTAAAAAAAGACAGATTGATGCATTGCCAGGGACATTTATGCTGACAGGAATGTTTGGATTTATTATAACAGCAATTTACACCAGCTCAGGGAAAATTCCATTGGATTATGGTGTTGCATTCTGCATTGTGTTTTTAATAATGCTTCTTGCATCTTTGAAATCAATAATGCCCTCTGGAAAGATATAAAGAAGTTTAACAACTGAAGTTTATGCCTTTACTAAACAGAATTCTTTTCTTATGTCCTTAATTTGTTTTTCTCTAATTTCATCTGCTTCTGGTTCAGATGTAAACATATAAAATAATTATAGCCCAATAGAACTTTTCCTTTTTTTGATTGCAGTCGGAGCCTCTCCGCCATGCCATGTGATTCTTGGCCTGACCATCATTGGATACATCCTTTCATTTGTATCATCAAATATCAGGGCAGCTCCATTAACATGCGGCAGGTCATTAAGCTGTGCATCAAGGCCTTTTCTCATATAGCTCTGCATCAAGGCACTTAGGGCATCAATATCAATCTTGGCAGTAATCCTATGGGAAATAACTGTATCTGACTGAGTCATTACATCTGTATGTATCTGGCCAGGCTGCTGCGAAGCCAAAACCAGGGATATTCCTGGCTGCCTGCCCTCTCTTAATATTGTCAGCAATGCGTGGGTTGCTGATGTTTTGCCTTCTTTTGGCAGGAACTCGTGGGCTTCATCAATCATGAGCCAGACCATTGGTTTTTTTTCCTTGTCAGGTATCTCTTCTTCAAAAAAAGTTGTTGTGCTTTTAACTGCCTCAAATTCCTCTGTTCTCCTTGCTACCATTCTCTCCCTGAATAGTTTTTGCGCAACCAGGCCAATTACCAGTGAGCTTATCTCCTTGCTTCCCGGCAGGGTTGCATAACAGCTAACATCAAGTATTGTTATCTTTCCTGGGAGTATTAAATCCTTTAATGCAGTTCCTTTATCACTGAAAAGCCCCCATTTTTCTGAAGACACAAACCTGTTTTCGACAGCATCCTTTATGTTTTGCTCAACTTTTTTGTCAGCTTTTACCTCTTTTATTATATCTCCAATTGAAAAATTATTTTTCTTTTCTTTTAGATTTAAGATAACTCTTTCTATTAGGACGCCCATGCTGCTGTTTATTGGTATTTCAAAGGTCGTGCACCAGTCAGCAGCATCAAACTCAGAGGGCATTATTGAGAATGAAAAATCTGTTGGAATCCCCTTTTTCCTGAATTCCTCATAATAACCCATTGGAGTAAATATATTTACATCAAAACCCATGGCTTTAAGGCCCCATTCATCTAAAATTTTTTCATCTTTCTTGTTTGCATACTTCATTGTCCAGTATATGCCCATTGTGTCAAGTATCACGACACTGAGGTTTTTTGATATCTCTTCCGGCAGGTTTGACATTCCTTCTGCTACAACACCCAAGGTATAAGATTTTCCGCTGCCTCTTTTTCCGCAGATAAAAACAATATGGGAGCGTATAACATCCAACAATATTGGGTTGTATAAAGAGGTTACCTGGCCCATCTTTACAAAATGCTTTCCAAGAAGTATTGTTCCGTCAAGGCCAAATGCTTTTCTGTCTTTTTCACTCCTGCCAATAACTATTTCATACATACTTTAATCAAAGAATGCTTTGATATAAATATTTGTTGAATTTAACAATAAATACTATGGACTAAAGTCTACAGTATTTGAGAATCCTGAGAAATTTGTGCAACAAATTTCTGGGACACAAGAAATGCCTTTCAGCATTTCTTCGTGAATTGTCATTCATCTAACAATTTTTGATAAGCTTTATATATTGTTATTGTTTCTTAATATTAAAATGATAGCCAAAAAAGATTTTGAAAATATGAGAAAAGAGCTTGATAACCTTGATAACCAGAGGGAGATTTTAATAAGAAAGTCAAGAGACATTGTAAAGCTTTCAAAAAAAGTGATATACTCTGTCCACAGAAATGAGATCAAGCAGGCAGGTGATTTTGTAAAGCAAATAACATCATCAGTTGCAGAGCTTGATAAGACTGCAAAAAAGACACCTATGTTTTATTACTCTGGCCCATTCAAGATAGCAATACAGGAGTTTGTTGAGGCAGTATGCTATTATGAGTTTGTCAAGAACAAAAAGATCCCTTCTGCAAAAGAGCTTAAGGTTGATACAGAATACTACCTTTTGGGATTATGTGATTTGACAGGAGAGCTTGTAAGAAAGGCAATAAACTCTGCAATAAACAATGATTATGATAAGGCATTGTTCATAAAGAAATTTGTAAATGATATATACAATGAGCTAATGCTCTTTGAGTTCAGGAATGAGCTGAGAAAAAAGTTTGACTCAATAAAATATGACTTAAAAAAGCTTGATGAGCTTGCCCTTGGCATAAAGCTGAAAAAATGATTAGTGAAGAAAAAATAACCAAACAGGTAAAGGCTATTATGGATAATTTCATCAGGGCGCTTGACAAGGCAGAAGGCGTTAAGGAAGAGTTTGGCTCTGAAAGAAAAGATTCAATGAGAACAAAAATAAAAAAAGACAAAGACCCTAGTTTCAGGAAAAGAATGTTCAGGAATGCTCCAAAGAAAAGAGATGATTTTCTTGTTATGGAAAAGAAAACATGGTAGTTCTTATGATTAAGGAAAAGCTTGCTAAAATAAAATCCGGAAAATTAACTGCAAGGGAAAACCTAGAAAATTTTCTAAAGCTGATTAAGGAAAACAATAAGATTAATGCATTTATTTATGTCAATAAGGATGCAGTAACACAGGCAGAGATTGTAGATAAAAAAATAAAGCAGGGAAAAGCCGGCAGGTTAGCTGGCTTGGCAATAGCAGTAAAGTCAAACATAAATGTTGTTGATATGCCAATAACCTGCGCATCAAAAACACTTGAAAATTATTATGGTGCATTTGATTCTGATGTTATAAAAAAAATAAAGCAGGAAGACGGTATAATAATCGGTATGGCAAACATGGATGAGTTTGCATCAGGAATTTCCGGAGAAAGCTCTTATTTTGGGCCAACAATTAATCCTGTCTGTTCAGAAAGAGTTCCTGGCGGCTCTTCATCTGGCTCAGCAGCAGCTGTTGCAGCCGGCATGTGTGATATTGCGCTTGGCTCTGACACAGGCGGCTCTATAAGGAATCCTGCATCAAACTGCGGAATTGTTGGGGTTAAGCCGTCTTATGGCCGAGTGTCAAGATACGGCCTTATTGATCTTTCAATGAGCTTTGACCAGATTGGGCCTTTGTGCAAGGATGTCTTTGGCTGTGCATTAATGCTTGAGATAATATCCGGCAAGAGCGATTATGATTCCATTAGTTATGATAGGCCTGTTGAAAAATATTCTGATTTTAAGAAAATAAATAAAATTAAAATTGGATTAAGCCCTGATTTTGAAAAACTGTGCAAGGATAAAAGAATCTATAATTTAATTAAGAACTATGCAGAAAAATTAGCTGAAAAAACAAATTCAAAAATAAAAAAAATTAATTTAGAATATGTTGACTTAGCTGTTCAGACTTATTATCCAATTATTTATGTTGAATTTTTCTCAGGAACAAGGAAATTAGATGGAAGAAAGTATGGCAGAAAAATAGAGGACTCATGCGGCGAGGAAGTTTTGAGAAGAATTATTGGCGGAAAAGAAATATCAAAAGCAGAATATCACGGAACATATTACAGAAAAGCATTAAGGGTAAAGGACATGATAAAAAAAGATTTTGAAAACGCGTTTAAGGATGTTGATATTATTATAAGTCCAGTAACACCTAGCTTGCCCCATAAATTAGGAGATAAAATAAATCCAGAAGAGGCATATGCATTTGATGCATTTACAATCCCTGCTAATCTTGCAGGAATATGCTCTGGTGTTGTAAGAGCTGGAAAGATTGATGGTGTTCCAGTTGGACTGCAGATATTTGCCCCTGCTTTCAGGGAAAAGCTTTTGTTTGATGTAATGAAAGCATGCGAAGATTTAAATATATAAATTATTAATCAGCTGAGAGGTGATAAAATGCTAATAGGAAATGTAAAACTTGACTGGCTTGGACATTCAAGCTTTAAGATAACAAACAAAAAAGTCATTTATATTGACCCATACAATGTTCCGCCTGAGGAGAAGGCAGATATAATTCTTATAACTCACAGCCATTCTGACCATTGCAGTGTAGAGGACATAAAAGAGATTGTAAGGGATGGAACAATTATTCTTATACCTCCAGACTGCCAGAGCAAGCTGTCAGATATTCAGTGTGTAAATGTTCATCTTGTAAAGCCTGGAAAAAAGATTGGAGCCCTTGGCATAATAATAGAAGCTGTTCCTGCTTACAATATTAACAAAAATTTTCATGAAAAAGCAAATGAGTGGGTTGGCTACATAATAAATATTGATGGCAAAAGAATATATCATGCTGGAGACACTGACTTTATCCCGGAGATGAAAGAACTTAAGAACATTGATGTTGCAATGCTTCCTGTTGGCGGAAAATACACAATGGATGCAGCTGAGGCAGCAAAAGCAGCAAATGCAATAAAGCCAAAGGTTGCTGTTCCGATGCACTATGGAAGTGTTGTTGGCTCAGAGGAAGATGCAAAAAAATTCAAGAAGCTATGCAATGTTGAAGTAGAAATCATGGAACACTGATTATTTATTAAGAATTATAATATTACCCTTGCCTCTTTTTATCTTTTTCAGCTTGCCATCATTTTCAAGTTCTGTTAGGATTAGACTTATTGAGGCCTGTGAAACAGGGAAGTTCTTTCTTATTTCTTTTTGAGTCACAC
>Ga0268280_1000976_pt1 | contig 20583 bp, 20 predicted proteins | sample saktaG_9_FD_190139 | JGI IMG/M metagenome (GOLD analysis project Ga0268280, IMG submission 190139) | Saline water microbial communities from Sakinaw Lake, British Columbia, Canada - sak_2011_5_24_40m | ecosystem: Environmental > Aquatic > Non-marine Saline and Alkaline > Saline ... | reverse complement strand
TTTACATCTAAATAATCGTAAAAAAATAGTATATTTTTAGTCTTTAAAAAGTGCACTTTTGAAATGTAAAAGAGTGCACTTTTGAAATGTAACTAACAAATATAATTTTTTTCTTCTAACTATCCCACTAAAGTTTTCACTAACTGATACATCAAAAAAAACTTCATATTCTAAATAAGTATACCTCCTCCTGTTTGGGGGTTTTAAAAAATGATTCAAGCTATGGCAGTATAAAACTTTTTCTGCTGTAGCTGAAAGGATTCCTTATTTTGTTGAAGATATGTAAGAATAAAAAGAGGTTACCTTCCTCTTTGGGCTATCGGCCTCCCGAGGAATATGAGAGGTTATTGGCAAAGAATAGCTCTCGGAAATGCATTATAGTTAAGCACATAATCTAGCCTGAGGAGTTCACTACACACTGCGTCTGCGCTATCTCTTCAGAAGTATCTTTCTTTACTATGGCCCGGGCTATCGCTTCAACTAACTCATCAACTTTCTCCTGACTAAAGTCATCAGCTACCTTCTGAGCTTTTCTATTTCTCTCAATCAATCAGGATACTAATTCTTTTGATTCTATAGATATTATCAATACTCCTATTTACTAATTTCAATAACTTTATTAACTAAACTTATAACATCTAACTTATGCTTAGATAACAATTCAACTGCTGTTCCTGATTCGCCAAATGTATCATTAACCCCAACCATACAGATATTTGCTTTTTCTTTCTCTTCCATTACGGAGACCACTTCAGCTATTGCGCTTCCCAGCCCCCCAAAGATATTATGTTCTTCGACCGTTATAAGTTTTTTATATTTTAAAGCAAAATTTCTGATAGATGATTTATCTATAGGTTTAAGGGTTGGCACATTAATAACACCAACATCGATTCCTTTTTCATTTAAAGCTTTTACTGCAGAAACCACATTACTTAGGATTGGCCCACATGTAACAAAAGCAATATTTTTACCACCAGATAATTCAACTGCTTTATAAATGTCATATTTATATTCCTCGGAATAAATATTTTCTATATCATATCTAGAAAGCCTCAAATATACTGGACCTTTATGCTTATAAGCGGCTATTACAGCTGCTTCGGTCTGAGGTCCATCCGCAGGGACCATCACAACCATATTAGGTAACGATCTCATCAACGACACATCCGCTATGGACTGATGAGTTGCACCATCAGGTCCCTCTGTCAAACCAGCACTTGAGCCGCAAACCTTTACATTTAGATTTGCCAGGGCCAGTTGCTGTCTAATCTGATCAAAGGCTCGACCCACAATAAAAACAGCAAATGAATTTGCAAAGACTATTTTGCCTTCATGAGCCAACCCTGCGGCAGTTGAAATCATATCCTGCTCTGATATCCCCATTTCAATAAATCTTTTCTTATCAACTTCTGTTATACTGTAAGACCTTGTAGATCGTCCTAGATCACAATCCATTACTATTATATTTTTATCCTTTTCAGCTAATTTTTTCAAAATCACGCCGTACCTATCTCTCGTAGCCTCTTTCTTAGTCACCACTATTTTATATTCTCCTTTCTCTATTCAATTAAAGACGTTTTGTTATTTCCTGTAATGCTTTCTCATGCTCTTCAGCGTTAAGGCTGTTGTTATGATATTTATATGTTCCCTCCATAAAGGAAACTCCCTTACCTTTTATTGTGTCTGCAATAATGGCACACGGCTTGTCTATTTTATCAGTATTATCAAGAGCAATACAGATCTCTTTCATATTATGGCCATCTATGCGCTCAGCATGCCATCCAAAGCTCCTAAATTTTTCTTCAATAGGCTCTATTGATAGGAGCTCATCTATACTCCCTTGACTCTGATATTTATTCCTATCAACAATTACAGTGACATTATTAAGCTTATAGTGGTTAGTTGTCATCGCTGCTTCCCAGATCTGCCCTTCCTGCAGCTCGCCATCTCCAAGCATGACATATATATTATAATTATAATCATCATATCTTCCGGCCAAAGCTATACCATTTGCGTAGGAAAGCCCTTGACCAAGAGATCCGGTAGGTGCTTCAATACCTGGAGTTTTATTTATATCAGGATGCCCCTGGAGCCGCGTTCCGAGCTGCTTAATGGTTTTTAGCTCATCAAAAGGAATAATTCCATGCATAGCCAGCATTACATACTGAGTAGGTACAGAATGTCCTTTTCCCATAATAAATCTGTCACGATTTTTATCATTCATCTTTTCAAGGGAGTAGTTCATTTTATAAAAATACAATGCTGTTAAGATATCAGCACACGATAATGAGCCTCCATAATGATGTGACTTCCCTATTCCAAACATTTTTATCAAATTAATTCTAGCCTCGTTAACTCTATTTTCTAATTTTATTAACGCATCAGATTCCATTTAATTCACTCCTACTTTTTATTTTTATAGATTATTGGAAATATTTCTGAATCTCATTGCTAAATCCACCATCCAAAGTTATTACCTGTCCTGTGACATAGTTATCATTTAAAAGATATTCAATTGCCGGAACAACCGCCTCTGATGCCATAAATGAGGGTTTTAAATGAGTCTTGAAATCTACATAATCTCTGATTTGTGGATACTTTGAATAAAACTTTTTAGGACCTGCAGTGTTAGCAAATCCTGGGGCTATTCCATTAACTCTGATGTTTTTTTCTCCAAAATTTCCTGACAAAGTCTGCATTATCGAAAGAGCCGCTTTTTTTGCTGCGGCATATGCAAGCAAATCATCTCGTAGAGGGCACAACGCAGCCTCTGACAGCGTAACAATAATTGAGCCGGATTCTGTCAGATGCCCATTTTTATCCCGCTTTGCATTTTTATATTCTTTAATCAGATATTTACTGGCAGCCAAGGCCAGTGTGGCAAATGCAATTGGGAATACCTTGAATTCTGTTTCTAAACTTTCATACAAATAATTATTTGATAATGATGGAAAGGGTTTCTCAAATCTAATAGCAAAACCTGCATTTGCTATTAGAAAATTTATCTTTCCAAATCTTTCTATTGTTTTTTGAACCATTAACTCAGAGCTGTTTTTTTCCGTGATATCCACATTATTGACAATAACTCGATCTTTATATTTACCAATCAGAGAGACAACCGGCTCGCTTTTTAAGTCATCAACAGAAAAAACGCTAATTTTCCCCCCCTTGTCCAGCAAATGCTTGGTAATAGCCAAGCCAAAACCACTAGTTCCACCGGTCACTATCCCCACTTTTCCATTAATATTGTCCATAATTCACCTTCCTTTACTATTCTTTCCTTTTCTACAGAAATTTACCCATCAAAATTTTTTTCTCTTCAGTTGATGAACACAAAGAAAAGCTTAGCGTGTCATACCACTTTTGAAATTTAAATATCCTCTAATCCATTTCTTTTAAATTCTTCGATACTTCCGGTTTAAATTTCATTTGATTAACTATATTTTTATCCAAATTGATACCTGGCGCGACTTCAGTAAGTACGACTTTGCTGAAACTAATCTCAGGAATTCTTTTCAAAATTTTGTAACATTAGCATTCCCTTCTGCCTCTGCTTCGCCCATGCCTAATACTGCTAGGTCAACACCTAAAAGGGTATTAGTAAGTCTTAATTTTTTCATAATAGGTTGAATGGTTGTTCCTGATCCAATAATGTATAGATAATCTTTTTGCATAAGATTTATTACTTCACTGGCGATAGCTTCTGCTTCAGAATCCTCGGTAGGGCTACCTCTCTAGAAGAAAACTAGATTCTGCCTCTTTCTTAAATTAAGAAGCTGGCAAGGAAGGATTAAATTTGCTATACCTTGATGTTTTGTTGTCTTCCTTTCTCCCACCAGAGATCCCATTCGTTATTTAGGATGGTCTCCTTTATCTTTAATAGGCCAAGAGCTCCTCTTCCACTACACCTCATCTCCTTCTTCTTAAAGCAAGCGGCTATAGCCTATCTTACGTTTGATTCTATCTTCTCAGTTCTTTCTATCTTTTGATCTTTTAAGTTAAGCTGATTAACAATTCTTTTACAGTTACGAAATATATGGATATAAAGTTTTGTTTGGTTGTCCTTCTCTTTTTTTATCATAAGGTGCTCTGATCATTTTCTTTATCCTATCTAAGACCCTATCTATCAGATTAAAAAGAAGTAGATCTTTTACAATCTTTTATTCTTGCTTCCTTATAGTGGCATAGCAATCTGCTCTAAGTGTATAATCGTTTGATTATTGTAATAAGCCATTATAATAATTTCTTATAGTTTTTTGCTCTTATTCTTCAAATTCTATATTTCTAAATAATTGGTAAGATTCGGAAGTTACCGGGGGTGAATAAACGCAGAGTACTTCGAGTTCGCTATTTCCAGTATTTCGAATCATATGTTTTGCACCCCTAGGAAAAATTATTGCTGTACCAACTTTAAAAGCAGAAATTTCTCCGTCAATCCATACCTCACCCTCTCCTCGATTGATGTAGATGATTTCTTCACTTGTAGGATGTGAGTGACAGGGTCGGACCGTCTGCCCCAGTTTAACTTTAATTAACACCATAGACATATATTCTGATTTTACGGTTTCCGGTGTAATCAACATATACATCTGTCGACCCTCTAACTCTTTTATCGGTGTATCTTCCAGCGTGGCAAATTTACTTTTCACAATTCTTCACCCCTTACTTTTAAAATAGGCTCCCACGCCTTTACAGGTGCGGTACTCACCTTGGCAGAATATCGTCTGTCCCGCCTTGCCGGGAATTCGTTCTCATCCCCACCTTCACAGATGGGGAGTTCCCGCTAAATTAAAGCTCTTAAAGCAAAAAATCTTCTAAATTCGTTCTTCCAAAAATATTCCTCTGATATTAACCAATGTCAAGATCACCAGACCACAAATCCTCATATAGTATAACAAGATCATCTTTTGAATATGTTCGGGGATTGGTCGGCCTTGGAAATTTAGCAAAACATTCCTCTGCTAATTCCTTTGCCTTTTTCTTATCAATTCCCATAGATTTTAATGACAGTGGAATGTTAAACAAAGAGTTTAAACGACTAACTGTATTTATAACATAAGATGCTGTCTGAATAGGATCATTTATCCTATCATCGTTGAGACCTAATGCTCTTGCCATCCTTTTCATTTTGTAGGGAATAACAGGTGAATTAAATTTTATTATGTAAGGTAAAGCTATGGCACAGCCTAAGCCATGGGGTATATCAAAATGGTCTAAAGTATAAGCAATCGAATGACCCAATACTACCCCTGCATTTAGAGAAAATCCTGCTAATGTTGCTGCAAGGCTCATATTATATCTCGCTTGGATGTCATATCCACTGAAGTATGCAATAGGTAAATTTGTATTAACTAGTGAAATAGCTTCCAAAGACATAGCCATAACTAAGGGGTTACAATTCACTGAAATTATAGATTCAATAGCATGGCTTAATGCATCCATGCCGGTGAATGCCGTAGGACGAGGAGGAAGAGAAACAGTTACAATTGGGTCAATAACTGCCAGATCTGGTAGTATTTTAAGACTACTTACCACTAATTTCTTTTCTTTCCATTTTAATACCGCATTTTTACTCGTCTCTGACCCAGTTCCTGCTGTAGTAGGTATAAGCACTAATGGAAGGCCATCATTTTGGACCTTATCCGCTCCAACATAATCTTCAACTTCACCCTCATTTGTTGCTAGGATGGAGGCTATTTTTGCTTGGTCCATAATGCTCCCGCCGCCTATGCCCATAACAATTCCTTCCTTCTCCGGGCGAATAAAATCAACAAAAGCATTTAACATACCAACCGTTGGTTCTTTTACTTCGCTTTCAAAAACTTTTACCTCGAAACCATTTGAAGAAAGTGTTGAAATAAACCTCTTAACTGGTACAGTATTTTTTATTACTTTCTCTGTTATTAAGAGAATTTTGCTTTGTCCAAAATGTTTTAACTCATCCTCTATTTTTTCTAAAGCACCTACACCAAAAATAATTTTATTTGGTAATATAAATTTATTAAGCTTCTCTAATGGATTATAATAATTTACTGTCATAATTTGTCTCCTTCCTATCTATTAATTGACAAATATATTGACCTCGCGAACCCAAAAGTTTACACACATCGCGAACTTAATAACTAAATGTTCTATACTGACCTTAAAAAAGGAAGTCAGTTATGAACAGTAAAGAATTAAGAGAAAAAGCTATAAACTATACGCTCAGACAGGAGCACTGGCTATTAGTTATGCTCTTTGGGAAAAGGGAATTAATCCTCCTCCTATTATAACTATTAACAAAATTTTAAAAAGAAACAACTTAGTACATAAACGGGAAAAATATTCCCCTAAAGGGGTTAATTATCCTTCTCTGCTGATTACTCATAGTAATTACGTACATCAAATGGATATAGTTGGCCCTCGATATATAAAAGAAGATGGAAGATTCTACTCGGTAAATATTATTGATGCCTTTGACCGTAGAAATAGTACCAATCCTGAGCGTAGACAGAACAGGATAGCGGTTACCAAAGGCTTAGTATCTTCCTGGAAGACCTTAGGTATACCGCTCTATGAGCAGATGGATAATCAACTACCTATGCGGGGGAGTAATCAATATCCCCACTCTTTTGGACCGGTTATTCGTCTCTGTCTTTATGTAGGTATACAACCTCTCTTTATTCCTCTAAGAGAACCTTGGAGGAATGGGATTATCGAACACTTTCAGAATGTCTTTGATAAGATGTTCTTTCGAGTACAATATTTTAAAGACTTTGTTCATCTTTACCGGGAAGCTAAAATTTTCGAAAAATATCATGACCAAAATCATCATTACAGTACCTTAAGGGGTCTTACTCCAAATCAAAAGTGTTCTGGAAATACCAAGCTTTTACTTGCTTCTTTTAGGCTTCCTAACAAGCTTAGTATTTTTCCGGGACATGTACACCTTATCCGTTTTATCCGTAGTGATCGCATTTTAGATATCTTTGGAGAAAAGTACGTTATGCCAAGTGATGTAGAGTATGAATATGTCTGGGCTACCATTGATACTGCCAAGGAGAAATTGTTTGTATACCATGATTCTAAATTAATAGTAGAATATCCTTATCCTTTACCAAAAAGCTCTATTGATTTGCCAAGGTTCGATCTCTAGAGTTCACTATGTCTATATATTTAAAGACTCTAAGAAGAGTCCACGATGTCTGTATATTTAATAATTAATATTTAAGGATCTTATGTCTATTATCTCTAAGATATATTTAAATCTTCTATTAAATTTAATTCCGTTAATCTCTTTGGAGTTGGTTTTCCATCATTATCCCATCCCCTTAATTTATAATATTCTAAAAGCGTTTTATCAAATGGAAAAGGTTTCTTTCCCGCGCTCTTTCCATCCTTTAGTGGTTCAAGCATTCTAAAAGGCATACTGTCATCTTTCTTCTTTACACCATAATAAATATTGATCATGCGTTGTAAATTAAATATTCTCTCTGCAGTTTCCGAAAGATATGTTTTGTCAACATTCCATCCTGTAATATATTTTAAGAGATCAATTTGATGGGTAAGTGTCAATCCTCCAAAAATCATATATTCACATTGTACAAGACTATTGAAAATTGTAGCCCAGTTCTGATATTTTATTGTTAAATCTGCTGCATTCTCCATACTATGTAAAGCATTAGATCCTGTTTCAAATATTTTAGTAATTCCCCATTCAGGAATTAAAACTCCTGAGGCATGCCATGTAACAAAACCACGTTGGTGGCACGCGCCCCTTACCCCCGTAGCATAATTAATAACCGCAGGAAAAAATGACCTCGGGTCATGAGCTGGATAATCTAAACCTTTACAATGGACAATAATCTTAGATGCGTCATGGCCTACATACTCTGCTGCTTTTACAACACCTTCAGCTAGAATCCCTCCAAATCCTTCTCTTTTAACTATCTTATGAATTAATGCTATGGCTGAATCTGCATTACCCCAATGAGGTTCTATTCCCTTTAAATCTTTTTTAGTTAGCCAACCTTTCTCATAACATTCGGTGACAAACGCTATCAGCGATCCTGTAGTCATAGTGTCGATTCCATACTCATCACATAGATAACCCATATATCCAATTGCCTTTGCATCGCTAATTTTATTAAGCCAACCAAGCATACTAATTGTCTCATATTCAGGGCCATACCCTTCGTAAGCATATTTCTCAGGTTGAGTAACTTTAGTACGCCTGTGGCATGCAATAGGACAATAAGTACAAGCAATTGGTTTAATTGTTATATCAAGGAAATGTTTACCGTCAATTTTATCTACTCCTTCAAATATCCACTCTCTCCAGTTTTTAGTTAGTCCATATCCTCTATCATAATACTTCTTTAATGATGCCGTCGTACCATATTTGTGCATGGTATTTACGGTAGCATTATAATACTTCTTAGAAAGAATTTTACAAAATTTGTTTAATTCTTCAGGTTCAGCAATTTCAACTTGTTTTGTACCAATTACAGCAATTGCCTTTAGATTCTTCGAACCAAATACAGCACCTAAACCACATCGACCTGCAATTCCATGTTCATTCACCACACCGGCAAATCTAATAAGCTTTTCACCTCCAGGTCCTATGCAAGCAATTTTCGCTTTTGGTTCTCCTAAATCCTTTTTAATCTCTTTATCAGTTTCAGAAGTCTTCTTACCCCATATCTTCGAAGCATCTCTTATCTCCACCCTTTCATCATTTATCCATAAATATACTGGCAATGAGGCTTTGCCCTTAATAATTACTGCATCAAAACCCGTACGTTTAAACTCAGGACCTAGGTTTCCACCAGCACAACTATCAGCCCATACACCAGTAAGAGGTGACTTCGATGCAACAATCCATCTCCCCGAACCAGGTACTTTAGTACCTTGAAAAGGACCAACCCCAATTACAATTACATTATCAGGACTAAATGGTTCAACGTCAGGACCTACTTCATTAAGAATTATCTTGGCAGCTATACCCACACCACCAACATATTTCTTAAAAAATGATTCATCAACTCTCTCCTCTCTAATTAAACCATTCGATAAATTAACTCTTAATATTCTTCCCCAATATCCATACATTTTCATATCTCCTTGTATAATATATTTTTTAATAGTTTGATATCTAAATTCATAGGATAGATACTTTTAACTATATAAATTTATCATATTTTTTAAAAAATTTATTTTAGCATATCTATAAGAGATATAAGAGAGAAAAGTTGGTCCTCTCAACACTTTTTTGCCAAAATCTAGCAAATTAATTCCAAACTAACCAGTGGATTTAGAAAATCTATACATAAGTACAAAATCGACGACATTAATTCCATTGTAAAAGACGTACCTTTTTAGAAGGATTCCTGCGCCTTATATTTAAACATTATAATCACCTTTCAATTTGCCATAAAACTCGCTATCCTTTCTATCTGGCAAATTCTACCTTAAGCGAAAAAATATTTTTTTATTCATCGATTATAAAATATTTTTCGTTTTCTTGCTTAAAACCTTTTAATAATTCTTCTAATACAGCCATTATTCTTGTCATTGAAAATTTTTTGTTCGGTGAATTACCCAAGATATATATTGAAAAAAATAGTTTGCCTTTGTATCTCATTATTGCAAGAATAGATTTGAATATCCTCAAAAGATGTGTGAAGTATTAAACAGATAGTTTATGAGCCTTATCGTATCTACTTGGTTTTGGGTAATAAATAAAATCAAGGTTTTTGACTATCAAACTACAATAACCACTAATAACAAGATAGTAAATTTTCCTTAAGTTTCCTATAGCATACGAGACTATCCAATGCAGATAAGCTTGATTGGCTTTCGCTTGTTCATGAAAGAAAGAAATTTACTCAAAAACATAAATTCTAAACCTATCTTGATCATATTGAAGGTAGATTTATATTAAAAGTAGACCATCTAATCTAAGGTTTGGTTAATATTATAGCCTTGCCATTGTCTTATAAAAAAAATAAGAACAATAAAACTGTAAGAGAAAAAGCGCTAAATAAGAGTTATATATAAAGACTCATATGCCCAAATAAGAAGTCCTTACCTTCTGATTCCTTAGCAGTTCTGTTCCTCTCCCTTTTAAAGAAATTCTCCCATTTTCAAGAACATAACCTCGGTCACAAAATTGTAATGCCCGCAAAATATCTTGCTCAACTAATAAGATGGTAATCTTTCCTTCCTTACGAATCTTCCTAAGTTGCCTATATAAGGAATCAACTATAACGGGAGCAATTCCTAAAGAAGGTTCATCGAGCATAATAAACTGGGGCTTCATCATTAAACTCCGGGCTATAGCCAGCATTTGTTGTTCACCCCCAGAAAGGGTTCCAGCTATTTGCTTTCGGCGCTCACCAAGGATTTGAAAAATAGAGTAAGTCCATTCCTTAGTTTTTTTCCGCTCTTTTTTATTATCTCCTGAAAAACAGGAACCTACGTCCAAATTATCCTCAACAGAAAGTTCAGGAAACAGTCGTCTATGTTCCGGAATGTGAGCAATTCCCAATCTCGCTACCTTAAAAGCAGGGAGATGGTGGATAGGTTTTCCCAAAAAAGTAATAGTTCCACTATCCGGATGCATAAGAGAGGAGATAGTTTTCAGAATTGTAGATTTCCCCGCACCATTAGATCCAACAAGGGCTATACTTTCATTCTCTTCTACATCTAAGGTCACTCCATGGATAACCTCTGCCAAACCATAGGAAACATGTACATTATTTAAGTGCAACATTGGAAAACCCCTCCCCAAGATAAGCCTCAATTACTTTCTGGTCACGTACAACGTCTTGTGGCTTTCCCTCACAAATTTTGGATCCGTATACAATAACCACTATATGATCAGCAATTGATAGAATTGCTCGCATATTATGTTCCACTACAACCAAGGTGACACCCTTGTCTCTTATCTTTTTTATTAAGTATTCAGCGGCTTTGCATTCTGTTGTATTTAGCCCTGCCATAGATTCATCTAAAAGTAATAATTTTGGATCTGTAGCAAGTGCCCTTGCAAATTCTAATTTTAATTGGTCAATTAAGTTTAGATCGTTAGCTATGATCTCTGCTTTTTGGTAGAGATCCATAAATTTCAATACTCGTAAGGTTTTCTCTTTAGCTTCCTTAGTATCGGAAGTTCTACAAAAGGAACCGATCATCACATTTTGAAACACAGTTATTGCTCGGAATGGCTGTACGATCTGAAAAGTACGACAAATCCCTTTCTGACATATTTCATATGGCTTGAGACTCTTTATATCCTTCCCTTTGAACAATATCTCACCATTATCTGGGGCATATACACCAGTAACTACATTGAAGAAGGAGGTTTTGCCTGCGCCATTAGGTCCAATAAGCCCTAGGATTTGCCCTTCCTTTACATCAAAGGACAGATGATCTAATGCAAGCACACCCCCAAATTTTTTCGTTAAATCTTTTATTTCTAAGATAGCCATAAGTTTATTCCCTTTCACAATTTTTCATTAAAGTTGCTTTTGCTCTGTCTGTAGTAATCTGTAGTAAAGTGTAGTAAAAATATCTATTATACCCTTTTTGCCACTAAGCACAATAATTATAAGGATGGAACCAAATATGATAAATTTAAATCCCATTAACCCACTTCCAAAAGTAGCAGATGCCCACTCGGAAGCAATTTGGAGAACAAATGTCCCTATAATTGGGCCCCATAATGTTCCTATTCCTCCCACAACAGCGAATAACATTATCTGAACAGAAAGGGAAAGACCGAAAACTGCGTCGGGATCAATGAAATAAATATACTGAGCATATAAAGTACCTGCAATACTAGTAAAAAAAGCGCTTACACACAAGTCTATTAATTTTACTTTAAATGAATTGACACCTATTGCCTCAGCCGAATCTTGGTTTTGCCCTAAAGCTATAAGGTAGTACCCTAATCGAGAATTTATAATTTTGTATGTAACAAAAACTACAATAAGCATTGTCAATAGTGCAATATAGTAATAAGGAAGTTTTCCTGAGAATTGGAAATAAAGCGGTGCGTTGCCTATATATCGGATATTCATCCCCCTAGCCCCAAATGTAATCCATCGTTGATTTATAAAAAGATAACGTAAGGTCTCGGCTAAGGCAATAGTGGAGATAACAAAATAAGGACCCCGCAAGCGGAAACAAAGATGACTTATCCCTATACTCAATAGAACGGCAACAATCCCACCAAGAAGCAATCCAATCCAGGGGGATATGTTAAAGTAGTGAAATAGCATAGTGGAAGTATAGGCCCCCACTCCAAAATACGCTGCATGGCCAAGTGAAAACTGACCTCCATAACCACCAATTATATTCCACGCTTCTGCTGCCACAGCGAAAATAAAAATCATAGTTAAAAGATGAATATAATACTGAGGGAGATAGAGGGGTAAAACAAAAAGTAAAATAAAAATTGCTAAGAAAAGATAGATTTTCGGACAGACAAGTTTCTTATTCCTTATTTTTACTACCTTCATATTCTTAAACCACCTAAACAAAGATTAAAGTTAGAAATTTTTTTACAGTTATCTACATATGGCCTTTCGTCAAAAGCCCTCTCGGCCGGAACATTAATACTAGAACTAACAAAATAAAAGCTAGCATTACTCCACTATCAGCAGAGATAAAATAGGTTCCGACTGCCTCCGTTATCCCAACAACTATACCACAGATAAAAGCTCCTTTCACATTTCCCAAACCCCCTATAATTACTACTACAAAACTCATGAGAGTATATGGAGATCCTACTAATGGAAAAACATATAGATGGGAGAGAATTATTGATCCACAAGCTCCAACAACTGCTGTAGATAATGCAACTGCTATAGTATATATGCGATTAGGATCGATTCCTAAAAGTTGTGCCATCTCACTATCTTGGCTAACAGCTCTCATTGCCTTGCCAACGCTAGTATTAGTAATGAGATAGCCCAAACCAATGCTCATAATAATTACAGAAATGAAGGAAATAATATTAGGATATCCAGCCCTAATATTTCCTATTTGGATAATGCTATCCGAATAAGAGGTACGAATTGTCAGGTAATTTCCTGTAAATATAATAAGAGCAAGATTTTGTAAAATCCATGATAACCCTACAGTCAGGGCAATTTTACTTTCATCAGTTCTCTCCATCACTGGACGAAATAGTGTCCAGTAAATCAAAGCTCCAAAAAAGAAAAGAAATGGAATGACTACAAAAAGTGAGATCAACGGATCAATTCCACCTAACATTTTCCACATCCAGTATGATATATACATACCAATCATTAAAAATTCTCCATGTGCAAAATTTATAACTCTTGCTACTCCAAAGATCAATGTCAGACCCATACTGGCGAGACTATAAACCCCGCCTAAGAAGAATCCACTAATTATAATTTGGAGAATTATGGACCAATTCATTTTATAAAACCCCTTTATTTTCAAAATAGACTTCTACGCCTTTACAGGCGCGGTACTCACCTTGGCAGACTATCGTCTATCCCGTTTTCCGGGAATTTGCTCTCATCCCCGTCTTAACAGATGGGGAATTCCCGCTAAATTAAAATTGAATAGATATCCACGGGCAAGCCCGTGGATATCTATTCAGTAATTTATTCCCGCTCAGACCATGTTGGAAACGGCCAAACTGGTTCTATTGAAGCGCTATCAGGGGGCCAAATGCATCGTAGTTCACCTTTTTGCCATTGAACCATAACAGGATGTACCCATTTATTCCATCCGGTCTCATCAAACTGAACCCGGTGACCAGGCATACATGATCCCGGCCCTTCTCTCAAGTCAAGCTGTGCTAGGGCATCACGGACTTTCACTGGATCGCTGGATTTTGCTAGTTCACAGGCTTCTTTAATTACCCACATAATAACATACGCCTCGCCAGAGTGTTCTGTCAAGAAATCTCCATACTTTTTCTTATATCTATCGGCGAAGTCTTTCACTTCAGGATATGGAAGATCATAATTCCACGATGCAACACTAATTAAATACTCAGCGTCTCTCTGTCCAGACTCGTAAAATGCAGGCATTAGGAATCCAGCGCCACCGCCAATAACTGATACGTTTAATGCAAATTTCCGTAGAGCCCTAAGGATAAGAATAGAGTCGGTAACATAGGAAACCGGGAACAGGATCTCTGCTCCAGAAGCTTTTATCTTAGTAACCAATGGACTGGCATCGGTAAATCCAGCGTTATATGATTCAAAAAGTACAACATCATAACCTAATTCTTCGCACGTTTCTTTAACCCCGCCTGCAGTATCTGTTCCATAAGCAGTGGCCTCGTATACAATAGCCATCTTAGTATGTTTGGTCCCAGATTGCTTATCTAATTCTTTTAGGTTCTCAACCTGCATACGCCCAAAATCGCTTGCTTTAGGGGATACCTGAAATATATATTTATATCCTCGGCTAGTGATCATATCCGAGATAGACCCAGTTACCCAGGGAATTTTGCTCCTCTCAGTTACTTCGCTTGCAGGGATAGTATGGCCACTATAGTAAGCTCCATTAAAAGCAGTAATCGAATATTTACTGATTAGTCTTTGAGTTATCGAAACAGCCATTTTTGGATCGGTTTCAGTATCACCTACGATAGGTATGATCTTTGCTCCACCCAGAGCTTTTATTCCTCCTGCAGCGTTGATATCTTCGGCGGCCATAAGAGCTGCGTTTATCGCGGATTCTCCTAATTCAGCTCCAGGTCCGGTCCGAGGATAAACCACCCCCACATATACCTCTTCTTGTGCAAATCCAGATAAACAGAAAAGAATAGACAAAACTACTACTATTAAAATTCCTAAGAAAATATACATTCCCTTTATAGACATTTTTAAACCCTCCATTTCAGTTTTTTTCTTTATAGACATTTTTAAACCCTCCATTTCAGTTTTTTTTCAGTGCTTCTGAAAAATTATTCATTAACCACCTCCCTTCTTAATTAGATACCCGCGCCTTTACAGGCGTGATACTCACCGTTAACAGACTATCTTTTGTCCCAACTTGCAGCAAATTGGCTCTTATCCCAATCTTTACAGATGAGGAGTTCCCGCTAAATTAAATCATCAAGTAATTTTTATTTCTCGATTAAGCTTATTTTCCACCCTAAATTCAGTATACCTTATAATAAAATTAGAGGTACTATTAAGTGCAACATGCATCATATTGGATAAAGATATAATATTTATCTATTTTTCAGCAATGATCTCAATGGTGCCACTTTCCCCATTAACTATTAACCAATCACCCGTATGGATTACCTCAAAAGGATTCTTGTCCAAATTATCTATAATAGGAATAGAGACATTATAAAATTCTTCTGCAAGTAAACTGCATACAATAATCATAGGTTCACTATTTAAATTAATAATCGCTGCCGGCGCTGCATGATTTCGTACTGCCTCAAGGAAAATTCCAGGTGTTCCTGTAGAGCCACGACCATAGGGGAAAACAAAAATCTTACCCTTGAGGGATTGTCCAACAAGATCATGCCGTTTGTCAATTACCTTACCACTTTTTGGATCAATTCCTTGCCAAAACCCAAAGGGATTCCTAGATACTACAGCTTGTGCCTTTACTATTCCTGTTGTGTGTCCTTTCCCATTAAGAATCAAGTTTGATTTCATTGTTTTTCTCCTATTCGACCTTCAATGGCTATTCGTATACATTCCTCTGTTCCAGTATAGTAACATTTCGTACCAATCGTAGTAGGAGTATAATACGTGAATTTTCCTGAGTCAGTCACCAAACAACAAAAGTTCCATTTAGAAAGAGGACAGTCATTTAAACAAGTACCAACCATTATTCGCCCCCCTGCTTTCTCGATAGTTTTAATATAGCCCATCTTTTTTGCCATAAATTCCACTACCTCATTGGTACAAATCCATAGTTCAATTTCTTTATGAACATGCTTTCCTTTAAGAAGTTTAGCATATCTGCGCATCTGCTCAATAGAAGCATGAGGGCATCCTACGGCCACTATATCAATTTTTCCGCTGGTATATGTTCTCATATTTTCCATAGTTTCCTGAATATCTCCAATTCCTATTTGGATTTTTTTTAAGGGTTTAGCTCCTTGAAAAGCTTCATTCAAGTTTCTTGCTTCAGGCGTAACTCCCACCATATGGTAGAGAGCAATCGATCCGGTAGCTGCAGCAGAAGCCCCAAAAGCCTTTAGTTGATCGAAACTTGCACTTGGAACACCATTAATTACAGGAATTTTATCCTCCGATACCTGACCAATCAAATAGCCAAGAACAGGAAAATACACATCACTAAAATGATCCGATAATTCAGAAGTAAGCTCAATCAGAATTTCACCTTTACGATTTTCCGGTATGTGAAGACCAAAATAAGGAACCCTCCCTACTATAGCAGCACAAATATCAAGGTAGGCAGACATTCGGTTTGTTCTAGCCCCGATGACAGAATTTGCAAAGATTACTGCACTTGACTCTGACCAAGCTAAATCTTGACCAAACAGAGGTATGTTTAAAAAATAATACGGGGTACAGCTCCATGTCGGGATTACACCCATCTTTTGTAACAGTTCGGAAATGACAATCTGACGTTTAACGTACTCCTTCGGAGTTTTAAATTCATTCCATCGCTCGAAGTCAATAGAACCGGGATCTAACGTAGTCGGAACAGATACTCTTGCTCCTTGCTCCACCAGACGAGTATATATCTCAATGCCTGCCTCTCCAGCAATCTGATAAGAACAAGCTACTAAGTGAGCACTCGCCACAGGTATCATCCGCTCAGCGCCAAATGCTTCCCCAAGATGTGTAAGAATTTTCATAGCTATTCTTCTAGGTTCTCCCTGCCCCCCCTGTAGAATTTTCTTTTCTTCATCAGTAAGACGCATATCTTAATTAACCTCCATTTTCAATTTTTCGAACCTAACAAGCATATTTCCTTATTAAAAATATATCATATCATCTTTTTTAAAATTTAATATCTACCATTCCACTTCAAACTATGCTAAATATTTTTGTATATATAGCCTTTTAAAACCCTCCCCTTAATATTGATCAGAAAATCTATTGTCATAAAATATCGTTTTTTACTACATTACCTAAATTTCACAGTATGAATAGAATATTTGCCACTTTTAATAGATTTATTCGACAGGATATAATATTATTTTAACTCCCTTTTTCTTTTCGAGTTTTTCAAAGCCTTTCTTCCAGTCTGTAATGGGTAATCTATCAGTTACTAATGGCCTTGTTTGTATCTTCCCCTGCCTGAGTAAGTTTAGTGCGCGCTCCCAAGATTTCCAATTTTGACTTATGAATCCTGTTACCTGCAATTCCTTATAGGCAATTTGTTCAAAATCAATATTAATGGGTCGTCCAAAAAGGCCCATTTGAGTATACTGTCCGCGTTTTCTGACTAATTTTAAACCCAATTCTGCTGCGGCAGGAGCCCCTGAACATTCTAATATAATATCTGCTCCATAGCCTTTACTTATTTTTTTAATAATTTCTTCAGAGTTTTCTTCTTCAATATTTATTACTATATCTGCTCCTAATTTTTTAGCCAAAGAAAGCCTCTCGTTATCTGCTGAAAGACCTAATACAACTACAAATCCACCCGTTAACTTACTTAATTGTAAAGCAAGAAGACCTATTACTCCTGGTCCGGTTATCATAACAACATCGCCCGGTAAAATATCAGTTTGCTCAACGACTCCATGGACAGCACAAGAAAGAGGTTCGCAAAGAGCTCCCGAAATAAAATCCACATTATCAGGAAGAAAATGGACTATCTCTTTCCTAACTACACAATATTTAGTAAAAGCTCCATTTACCCCATAACCCAAACCTAGACGATCTGGACATAAATTATAATTCCCTGTTCTACAAAAAATACATTTTCCACAAACTTTAGCAGCTGTTTCTGCCGTTACACGATCACCAACTTCAAATTCTGTTACATTATCTCCAACTTCTGCTACTACCCCACAAAATTCATGTCCCAAAATCACTGGGGGGTTACTTTTAAACTCTTCATGATAAATATGAATATCAGTGCCACAAATTCCTGCTGCTTTAACCTCAATTTTAACTTCATCAGGTCCTACTTTAGGTTCTGAAACATCTTGTACTTCTATATTTCCCTTCCCTTTTCTAAATTTCACTACGGCCTTCAACTTTTTCACCTCTTTTTTTACGTTTTAAAGCACGGTAAGCTGCCTGAACTATATCATTTGCTTTCATTCCATAATAATCTAACAATCCCAATGGTAAATTAATCTCTAATTTCCCATTGACCTATTATAGGGTGGTTCCAGTTCTATTTTGCGTTTATCCCTCTTCTTGGCTATCTTCTTTAAAACCCTAGAGATATCCGCCATAAGCGATTCGCATTCTTTAGTTCCATCCAAATAAAATTTTTGAACCTTTTCCTCCGCCTTTATTGTGACCTTTAAAATATTTGAATATCTTATATCGTTCAGTTAGCTTAGTTTTGTAATTATTTGTATCTAGGTCATTAAAGGAAAAACAACCCTCTATGTATGGCATCAGTGGTCCCTTCATAATAAACCCTTCGGACTAAAACTATATTTTTTTATTTTCTTTAACGAAAGTTAAAAAAGTTTCCTTATCTTGAGTATATTTTTGAATTAAATTTTCATAATATCTTGTAGAATTTTCTTCTAATAATTCCTTGGAAAAACCAATTACAATAGTCTTTTCTTCTGTAAAAGGAATTTACTCTTCTGTAAAATATCTCTCAGTAATTATTTTATCTTCGGTAAAGAAATTTACTATAGCTTTTCCTTGGGCCTTGATATCAGCATACTGCGATTCCTTCATGCCGCCAAATGGTAAATATGAGACAGGAGCAGGAATACCAATATTTATCCCGATCATACCTGCTTCTACTTCCAGTTTAAACTTTCTTGCATAGTAGCCATTCTGGGTATATATGGAAGCACCATTACCATATTTATGATCATTTATAATCCTAATTGCATCATCTAAAGTATCTGCTTTAATTATCGCTACAACCGGCCCAAATATTTCAGTTTCATGTATCTTCATTCCGGGTTTCACATCGGTAAATACCGTAGGACCAACAAAGTATCCGTCTTCACTGCCAGGCACCTTTATATCCCTTCCATCCAATGCCAGATTTGCACCTTCTTTTACACCTTCTTCTATCATGGATAGAATAAAGTCCTTGGCTTTTTTAGATATTACCGGCCCCATAACCAAAGACTGGTCTGCTACTTTTGGATCCAGTGGATCTGCTACTATTATATTTTTTGAATCTTCTATAAATCGAGCACAGAGGGTCTCATACACATCTCCTACTCCGATAAGAACAGAAGAAGCCATACATCTCTGCCCAGCACAGCCATAGCAGGAAGTAGTGGCATTTCTTATCACCTGGTCTAACTTAGCATCTGGCATAATTACCAGATGGTTTTTAGCACTTCCCATGGCCTGAAATCTTTTATTTGTCTCAGCACACTTTTTCGCAATAATCTTACATGTATTGGTAGAACCTACCATGGATATACCTTTTACCTTGGGGCTATTCATAAAAGCTTCTGCTACCGTTTTATCTCCATTTACAAGATTAAATACACCCGGAGGAAAGCCAACCTGGTCTATATATTCTGTAATCAGTTGCATGGTCATGGGAACCTGTTTCGATGCCTTAATTAAAAAAGTGTTTCCAGTGGCCAGAGCATAAGGCAGAAACCAGAAGGGAACCATGCCTGGAAAGTTAAAGGGAGCGATCATGGCAAAGACTCCGATGGGTAATCTTAAGACTTCTCCATCTATATCAAAAGAAGTCCCGATTAACTTATCCCCCTGCTGAAGTATAGGCATACCTGCCGCCACTTCGATATTTTCATAGACCCTTTTAAACTCTGCTATGGAATCGGGTAGGGATTTACCCATCTCGGCTACCAGGGTCCTTGCAAGCTTTTCTTCATTGGCCCTAAGTAGTTCATTTAACTGAAATAGTGGTCTAACCCGCCTGGCTACCGGAGTAGCACTCCAGCCGGGATAGGCATCCGCTGCTGCGTTAATAGCACGGTTTGTTTCTTCGGTTGTCGAAAGCGGAACCTTGGCTATTATTTCTCTTGTGGCCGGATTTTCTACATTTAGATACCCGTTATTTTCCGGATCTATCCATTTTCCATTAATATAATTTTTTATTACCTTTACTTCTTTTATTGATTCTTCTAAAATTGACATTGTTTATCTTAACTCCTCGATTTTTTACTTAAACTAAAAATTATAAAGTTTATTAGTTTTTTTCTTAATTAATTCTTTGGTTTCTCTCACAATATTTTCAGAAGTTAATCCATATTTAAAAAACAAGTCTTTCAAAGACCCTGACTCTCCAAAAGTATCGTTTATACCAATTCTCTTCATTAATATAGGGCAGTTTTCGCTTAAAACTTCTGCTACTGCTCCCCCTAATCCTCCAATAATACTATGATTTTCCACCGTAATTATACATTTAGTTTCCTGAGCAGCTTTTATTAAAATTTCCATATCTATTGGTTTAATAGTGTGCAAATGGATTAATCGA
>Ga0268280_1000975_pt1 | contig 20612 bp, 17 predicted proteins | sample saktaG_9_FD_190139 | JGI IMG/M metagenome (GOLD analysis project Ga0268280, IMG submission 190139) | Saline water microbial communities from Sakinaw Lake, British Columbia, Canada - sak_2011_5_24_40m | ecosystem: Environmental > Aquatic > Non-marine Saline and Alkaline > Saline ... | reverse complement strand
CAACTAAAGAAATAATTTGTGGACACCAGTCATTTATAAAATATTTTAATCTCGGCATAATAATATCAGTTATATCAATATTGCAATAATTATTAATCCAGCCGATGATCTCATATTTATAAATATTTTTTATATATTTTGTAGTGTCTTGCTTTGAAATTGAAATAATATCTGGACAAATATTCTTAATCACTTTAGGATATAAAATATTCTTGATAATCTCATTATCTTGTTGATAAAAAACTCTATGTCCTTCTTTTTGAGCCTCCCTACAAATATCTATAATATTATAACCGGTTATTTTTAAAAAAAGTAAATTATACCTAAAATCTTTAGGGAGTTTTGACAATATACTATTGATGCTAAGTGTTTTGTAATAACGCCATAAACTTCTTACACGTTTATTAGATTTTAAACCATTTTTAATTCTGTTTAGAAAATAATTATTTCCTAAATTAGCATCATTTGAATCTAATTCTTCTTTTAATATTATTCTTTGGAAATTTATATCGTATTTTTCACAAAACAATGGTATAAAACGAGAAAATAAGCTCTGACTTTTTCTAAATTGCAAAGGATGATTGGTAGGATTTATTACGTCTTTCTTCCAACTATTTGATACATATATAATACTATTGGGTTTCAATTTGTTTACAAATATATCAATGATCTTGCACCTTAATACAAGAGAGTCAACCATATTTTTCATATAAAAATAATAACTTGTTGCTAATTTAAGATTTTTATTTTTTGCTTCGGGATAAATATTAAAAAGAAAATTATCAAATTTATTAAACCAATCAAGTTGGTCATTAAAATAATTCTCTTCTTCTTTTAAAAATTTACTCTCATCATAATAATCTTCTAAAATTTTATATTTAATGCCTGCTTTGTCTAACTCATAAGAAGCTAAAGGAGTTAAAGCAACAATAACATCATCGCCGTCAAATTTTATATCTGGACTGTATGCCTCTACCATATAATATTTCATATTTTTCTTTCCCTCCATTATTATCTGATTATGTCGATACAGTAATTTTTTTCTTGATTCCAGTGGGCACTAATCATAAATCTTTTCTTATAATTCTAACGATCTTATCTTTTGTAAGATAGTCCTGATTATGCATTGTAACTTATTAATTTCCAATCAAGTGGTGTTCCTCGTTCAATATTTCTTGTTGCCTTTTGCCCCATGATATCCTTTAAAAACCGGGTATGTAAACAATAGTCAGGTCTTATGGAGCGGATATTTTCTTCAGTGTAGGTTTCTCCGATTTTCATATCTTTTACTACAAATAAAGAACAAGAAAAGATTTTGTTTTTCTTTATTTTTTCTGTTAATTCATATTTTATCTCACCCAATGCTTTTTCAAATTTGGGTTAGATTTTACCATCATTTTAAATTCTTCAGGTTCTGTTGTTTAATTGTAAATCAAATCGATTCTGAGTAAAGTAACTTCTGTAAAGTAAATATAATAAAAGCATGGCATATAAATTTATAAGATGAATTCTTAATCTTTGTACCATCTATATATTGTATTAACCGAACTATAATATCACGAGCAATCCCGTGATATTCTGCCCTTCGGGTTAATAAATTCCGAACCTTTTGCCAGACCAGAAACATCTTTTTCAATACTTCATTCTTAATCCTCTCTTTTATTGTTTCTTAACTCTTTAACTTTTTTGATAAAATTAATCTAATCAAGGAATAATTCATTATTTCTACAATATTTTCATCATTAAAATGAACACCAAATTCTTCTTCTAAAGCAACAACCAAATTCATGTGTTTTAATGAATCCCAAGATTCTATTGTATCAGGAGATGATTTATCATTAATTTTTTCAACAGGTACTTCAAAAACCGCTGACATTACTTTTTTGATTCTATTTTCCATTATTTACCTCAATATATTTTATTTTTTTGGGTTTGTATTCATCGACAAATAATTCATAATCTCTAATTCCATTGTCAGACTTAATTAATAAAAATGAGCATTTATCATAAAAATCTTTCACTTGTTCGTTTTTGTGTGTTTTAATATATTTTGCTGTAACCCTTTTTATTCCGTTATTCGTGATTAAATTTATCAAATAGTCCATAAAAGCATATTCAATATTTCTGCCAATGATCCTGCAACTCATTAAAAAAGTATCAATATTAGCAGTTTGATTTTTTTTATCAAAGTTAATAATGCATAACCCCGTGATGCCGCTGTCACCAAATTTATCCGAAACAGAAAAAGAAAATACTTTTGAATCATCCGCTGTAACGAAATTTCTGATATCTCCCTCGGTATATCTTTTTGTTGTCAAATTAAACTGGTTCGTCTTTTGGCTCATCTGAGATATACGAGGGATAATTGATTCATCATCTTCAAAGATAGTTAATTTTAATTCCAAAGAAGCAAGATATTCTTCAATAGCAGAAAATCTTTTTTCAGCACTTTCCCGATATATCTGCTGTTTATACATCTTAATTTTCTTTTTGTCTTCTTTAGTAAAAGATAGATTATAAAATAAACCTATATTTTCCCTTAACATTTTTGGATATTCATGAAGTCTTTCCGGGACTTGTAATACTGTTATTTCCGGTAATTGCTCTTTTATCAGATTTACTTCGAAAGACGAATCATCTATAAAAACAAGACTATCTAACCCAATATTTAATTCTTTAGCAATCTGTCGAAGATTAGTAACCTTATCCGTCCAATTGCTTTTATTTATTATGATATGCTCTTTTCTTAACTTCATATCTGGATGAGAATTAATTACTTCATCTATATCTTTTGGATTGTTTTTACTGCATAATCCTATCAATACGCCCTGCTTATTAAGAGCTAGTGCTATGCTTTGAATCTCTGAAAAAATTGAACCATTTTTTGTTCTTGGAGACATTTTGATTTTTCTAAACCCGTCCTCGCCTAAAATGCCCATCCATAACGTATTATCGCAATCAAATATCAATGCCTTTTTACTCTTACCATTTGCGGACATAATAAAGGGCTTAATATACTCAGCATATGTTTTGAAGAATTCAATCGTATAAAGCGCTTTTGAAGAATAATAAAATCTCAAATCCAAACTCTTTTCCACTCCAACACTGGCAATTACTTTTTCCAGGTCAATCAGCTTAACATTCGCTTTTGTTTTATCTTCCAAATATTTATTTAATTGATCTGCGAATTTTTCAAAATTACTTTTCCGTAAATTTAAGCTGGAAAACGGCATTGAAGTAAACTTATTAAATAGTACAAGAGATGTTTTATTAAGATTTTTTAAAACCAAATCAATTTCTGATTTTATTTTTTCAAATATTGCATTAAATTGATCATTGTCAAACAATTCAATTTTATATTGTAATCCACCAATTATATTACACAACTCCCAAAAAATAATAACTATATTTGAATTTTCATATTTGATACTGTCTTGAACAATATTATCGTAATCACCAATTCTAACATTGGCATTAATATTCTCATTTCTTAATACGTATTCTAAAATTTCTTTAATTTGATTTATTGTAATATTTGAAAGTATTGAAATATTGTAGGAGTTTGAATTTATATCACTACCCAATTTAGTATTAATTTTCAAAATTTCAGAATATTTTAAATTTTTAATGTTACTCATATCATTACCTGCCCACCGTTTACTCTGATAGTTTCACCGGTGAGAAAATCTGATTTGTCAGACACTAAAAAACTTATTGCTCCTGCAATATCCTCTGGCGTGGCAATACGTCTTAATGGTGTTTGAGCAGCAGTCAATAACCTAACTTTTTCTGGAACATTGGCTATTAATTCCGTATCTGTCATGCCTGGAGAAACTAAATTGATTGTAATTCCTTTGGGGGCTAATTCAAATGCTAAGGCTTTTGTAAAACCATTAAGTGCAGATTTCGCAGTTATATAATATAACAATTCTGATTTAGGATTCTCAATATACTGCGTTGTTATATTTATTATTTTTCCATACTTATTTTCTTCCATAATTGGCACAACACATTTCAAAATATTAAAAGCTCCTTTGATATTTAAATCAAAATGTTCTTGAATAATATTCCATGTTAAATCTTTAAACTTTATGCTTGGTACGCTCAATGTTGAACAGTTTGTAACAACGGTAATTGTATTAAGTTTACGAATGATGGTTGTTATCATTTCTTTGACTTGGGCAAAGTCAGTGATATCAGCATTCACAATGATTGCCTTTAGCCCAAGTGCGATAATCTGGTCTTTAATTTTTTCTGCTAACTCTTTGTTCCAATGATAATGAATAGCAACATCGAATCCATCTTTTGCTAATTGCAAACAAGCTGCTCTACCTATTCCTCCGGTTCCTCCAATAATTAAAGCAACTTTCCTTTTTTCAACATAAGACTCTTTTTTAGGGGTCGCCTGTATTTGTTCAATTATTTTTACTTTTACTGTACCTGTGGTTACTTTTTGGTTATAGTGATTTAAAATATCAGTGGACATCTCTATTGTTTGTGTTCTTTCAATTTTTTTAATCACCTCTACCTTTACTGTAATCTCATCCCCAATTCTCACAGGAAGTAAAAATTCAATATTTTGAGAAAACCATAACGCACCATCACCAGGTAATTTTGTTCCAATTATTGTAGAAATAAATGAAGCCCCAAGCATTCCATGAACAACTGGTTTTTTGAATGTTGTTTTACTTGCGTATTCCTTATCTACATGAAGTTTGTTGTCATCACCAGTTAAATCAACAAATTTTTCTACATCTGATCTTGTTATTTTGTGAGTTAGTTCTGCTTTATCACCCACATTTATTGATTCAAATTTTTTCATATTACTCCTAACTGTTTTTTTATTTATTTATAATATTCTTCTCTAAGTATTGAATGGCAATATGAATCATGATAAATTCCATTCTTGTAAACACTTTTTCTTCGAATCCCTTCATGAGTGAATCCCAATACTCTACAGAACATCTCATCAACTTCTTTTATAATTGACCCCCCATAAATACGATTCATATTTAAAGTATCAAATGCGTGTTTTATTAACAATTTACATGCTTCAAGAAAGTATTTAAAATTCTGATATTTTTTTTCACCAATCAATCCTGATATTTCACACTCTCTATTGAAAAAATTAATACCGTTCAACGAGATAACTCCAATTAATTTATTATCCTTTTTATTAACAATTCCTAATTGCAATTTAGATATATTGTTCTCAATTTCGTTTTTACAAAAGTTCATTTGTTTAGCCTTTGTATTTGGATAATAGTGCCTCTGCATATACTTCATATTTTCTTCATCATTAAACCAATTATACCAGTTAGACTTTTCAACTATTTCTTCATTCAAACAAACAAGATCAATCAAATCTCCTTTAATAAATACATCATAATTAATTTTATTCATAATGCCTCCATAAATTTTATTAAATCATTTAATAATTTCTGCCCTTTTATAACTAGCTCACAATTGACCTCATCGAATTTAAGTATATCCTCACCAACCTGACCGGTTTGTACTCTTAAAACCTTTTTTTTCATCAACAAAGCTTCAATTACCATATTTGAAAACATTCCTAAAATATAATCGCTGTAATAAGTTATGGTCAAAGGGTCAATTTTTTTTCTTACTTCGATATTCAAAAAATTATATTTTCTATTTTTAATTAAAGAATCAAATTTATCTATCTTTTCTCTTGGATGTATCTTAATTAAAAATAAATATTTTGAAAAATCTATTAAATCTTTATTATGCATTTGAAGAAATGAATTTAAAATATCATAAAGAACTGTAAACTCATCGAAACCTAAAATACATTTATCTTTAGCATCCTTTGGAAATGATTCTCGTAAATTCTCTGATATAAACATAATAATTTTTTTATCAACCAGCATATCATGTCTTCTTAAAAAACATTCTTTTTCAACCTTTGGAATAAATTTTCTTATCTTTTCATAAAAAGGATTACCGGAAATAAATATCTTTTCTTCGGGTAAACCAGCCTTTACAGCCTCTTTTTTCGCAATATCATTTATTACCCAAATCTCATCTGGAAAAAGAGTTTTATTATTAAATGTAAATCTCTTAAAATAATTTGTCCAATGGTCAATAAATGCGATGGTTATAATTCTCTTTTCTTTTGAAAGCAAACGAATATTATGTTCATAATTATTGTTAGAAGTTGCAGTAAAAATGTAATCCGGTTTGAATTTATCCAAAATATCAGAATAAAATTTGATATTAAAATCTTTTATTTTTACAAGATTAATATATTCATTCGGGAAAGCACCTTTTGAATTTGTAAAAACCATAAAATCTTCATTGTTTTTTCCACCGCATTTCAATATATTATCTATTAGTGCTAAAGTTGAATTCGCTCCTGCAGGATCTGAAAAAACAAAAATACCTTTTCCTTGAAATTTATATCTCATCTTGCCGCCCAACAATTTCATTCATATTTTTGTCAATCTTATAAAATGCCTCAATTACTTGGTCTAGATCACTTTTACTCATCGAGGGTCTCATGAATTCATGAGTTATAAGTTCTTTAAAGTGCATTTTTTCGGCAATAGGACAAATTCCCCTACTATAATTTAAATCCTCTTTTTTATGTTTGTATAAATTTATAGCTTTTTTTTGATAAATAGGTTGCAAGTAAAGAGGCTTAACATATCCTCCTCCGATTAAGGGATTTTCTTCTCTCATATAAGAACTTGGCAATTCTTTTGATAATACTTTTAAATATTTATCCCTATGTAATCCATTATTTTTCTCCGAATAATATTTAATAGGCTGTACATAATAACAATGTTTTATATATGATTCTGGAACACATAAATCTAAATATTTAATATTTTTCAAATTATTAGTTAAATAATTTGCATTATTTCTTCTTTGAATTAAAAGGTTATCTATCTTTTTTAATTGTTCAATTCCTATAGCTGCTTCTATTTCGGTCATTCTAACATTAAAACCAAATATATTATCTATTTCTTTAACACCCTTATCTTCTACAACTGCTTCTCCGTGATTTCTAATAAGTTGACACCTTTCAGCTAATCTATCATCATCAGTTGTGATAATTCCTCCTTCACCGGTATGAATATGCTTATGATAATTTAAACTAAATACACCTAAATGCCCTAAAATACCAACAAATTTATTTTTGTACATTCCAAAAGGTGCCTGTGCAGCATCTTCAACTACAAATAAATTATATTTATCTGCAATTTTCATAATCTCGTCCATCTCTGCGGAATGACCAAAAATGTGAACAACTAATATTGCTTTTGTCCTTTCTGTAATTCGACTTTCTATGCTTTCAGGAGAAATGCAAAAATTATTTTCGCTGATATCTGCGAATATAGGTACTCCACCCCAAAAAACAGGAGCAATTGCTGATGCGCTCATTGAATATGGAGACACAATAACTTCATCACCAGGTTTTACCCCAACAGCACCCATAGCCGTAATTAATCCACTTGTATTTGAATTAACGCTGATGGCATATTTTGCATTTATTTTTTTGGCCCACACCTCTTCAATAGCTCTTACCTTGGGACCGCCATAAAAATCTTTATGCCAGCACCCTAAAAATTTACTTAAAACTCCTGATTTCAATACTTCATCAACGGCTTTTCCTTCTTCTTCTCCTATTGTATTGTAAGCATCAAATAATTCTGAACGTACTGGTTTGCCACCAAATATTGCTAATTTGCTCATATTTACCTCCTTTTATCTTTTACATATTCTTTCATATTATTTTTGACAGTACCTCTTTTACAGTAATGTCAAAAATAATTTACTAATTTTCTCTTAAACTCTTTATTCTCAAATGTTTTAGTGAAATTGACTTGCCTCCCCCCTACTTTTTTAGTAGGATTTAAGAGAACTACCTCAAAAAAGGAGGCAAGCCAAGTGAAAAAGACTACTCGTTTTGTTATCTGGATCTGCTCTAAGTTCACCCGTTGTGAGATAGAGCAAATTATTCAAGGTCTCATAGAGGTCTTAGCCAACCGTAATCCTGAGGTTAAGCCTAAGGATGATTTTAAAGAGAAACACCCTAATTACCGCAACTTCTTTGTTGACCCAGAACCACCACTTAAAGCTCCTCCCCAAAAGGCCCCTAAGTTAAATTGGAAAGAGCTTTTACCTAATTACCAGAAGGAGAAGGGTCATCCTCTTTTACCGGTTAATAATAAAGATCCTGAGACTAAGGCACCTAAAGGATCTCTCTGTAGAGTCTGTGGTGCTCCCGCAGAATATCTTTATTTTAACGATGGTAAAAAGCGCTCACAGCTTAAGTGTAAGGTCTGCTCTTCTTTATCACAGGTACACCCTCGTTATCGGAATAAAGCTAAATATTATTGCCCTCATTGTGATCATTCACTTTATCTTTGGAAAGAACGAAAAGATGTCTCTATCTATAAATGCGACAATGACAGATGCCCATCCTTTTTAAAAAATAAGGCCAAACTCAATTTCGCTGAAAGGCTTTTAACTAAAGTTAAGTCCTCTCAATTCAAACTCAGATATCAGTTTAGAGAATATCATTTCACTGGAAAGCAGTTAAGGCATTCTGCCCCAGAAGAAAAAGATTCTTCTTGCCTTTTTAAAATCCACAACTCTCTTAATACTCTCTGCCTTGCCCTTACCTTTCACATCTCTTTGGGTATCTCAGCCAGAAAGACGGCCTTTATTCTGCGTAATGTCTTTTCTCTTCCCCTCTCCTACCAGAGTGTCTTAAATTATACCGAAATAGTTGCCCCCTATTGTCATAGGTTTAACCTGGCCTATAAGGGAGAAGTAGACCATATTCAAGCTGGAGATGAAACCTACATCAAAGTGAGAGGCAAAAACCATTTTGTCTTTTTCTTTATCTCCTCTAAAAACCGCAAGATCACTGCTTATCATATCGATAAGAACAGAGAGACACTACCAGCTGTTATCGCTATTAATGAGGCTATCCGTACCGCTTCTCCTGGGGAAGAGATTACTCTGGTAACCGATGGTAATCCCTCTTATCCAGCAGGGATCCATTTTATCAACCAGAACTATGAGCCTAATTTAACCCATAAGAAGGTCATTGGACTACAGAACCTGGATAAAGAATCAGAGGAGTTCCGTCCCTTCAAAGAACTTATTGAAAGACTTAATCGTACTTACAAGTTTCATACCCGGGCGGCTGGTGGTTTTAATTCTGTAAATGGGGCAATTGCTTTAACCACTCTCTTTGTTACCTACTATAACTTCCTTCGACCCCATATTAGCCTTAATTACTCAGTACCTATACCCTTAGAACCTTTAAAGGGAATAGCTACCCTTCAGGGTAAATGGGCTAAGATCATTAAGCTGGCCACTTTAGCTTAGTTAATTTTCTTCATATCTTATCTTGATTAAGTCTTTTTGGGGTTAATACCCTTTTTAGCTAAATGGGTAAATTAACTAAGTAGTTTTATGCTTTTAGTAGATAGCTGACTATTTAGCCTAAAGAAATAGCAAATCCACCAAACGATATCTTCTTTTTTCAAAGAACGAGTAAAACATTTTTTTCATAATCTGTGGAATTTATTTTTCATATTCTTTCATATTATTTTTGACAGTACCCCTTTTACCGAACAAATCACTTTGTAAACCTCATACTCATTTTTAAGGGATGAAATATTGTCTACTTTGTTCGTCAAAAGGTCACTTAAATAATTACACATATAATAGCCATATTTATTAATATTTGAAATTTGTATTTCTTTGGAAACTAAATTTTTATAGTTTTGTAATATAGGATTCTTTTCAACTTTATATATTTCAACTTTATCTCCAGAATTAAAAATTCTATACCTTACTTTTTCAAAAAGTAGGTCAAACTCTATTAAGCTAAAATATTTTTCATTTGCAACCTGTAATATTGCAGGAAATTGGTTGTTATTATAATAATAATCAATAGAAAAACTTATAGATAAATCTTCATCAGAATAATCATTAATGCTATCTATTACTTTTATGGTATTCACATTATATTTCGAATCAAAAATATAATTGATAAAATCAATCATATGTGATCCATTATTACGAAGCCCCTTTGAATACCAAATGTGCACACCCAGTGCTTTCCCAAAAAGATTGTTCTTTATTTTTTCTTTCAAATCTACAAAAAAAGGAATGTATTTCCTAAAATAATTTATAACGCATTTATTTGAATATTTTGCATAAGAGTCATACATCATACTTGGGTCCCAAAATGGTTTTTCTATTAAGAAAAGTTTTATCTCTTCTTTATCTTTTATTTTCTCAAATAATTTTAGGTTTACACCTGGTGAAGCAGCCAAAACAATTATATCGGGAAATGACTTAATTTTATCAATCGATGTAAGTAATTTTACGTGATTGCCATACTTTTTTTTAGCAAGTTCAAGTTTATTAGTATCTTTATCAATCAGATATTTTAAATCAAAGTCAGGATGGTAAAAAAATGATTTAGCATGACTTAAAAAATTCACATTATCTTCTCTATCATAATCATAGAGCATACCTATATTTCCCAATCCAATGATGCCAACCGTAAATTTAACCATTTTCACCTAACTTCGCTTTCCTTTGATAAGGGCTTATATTTACTCTAGCGTCTTTATTTAATTCCAATAATTTCATATTCTTTTTTAGATAATTAACAATATCTTTTAAAGAAAATTCAAATTTTCTATTTGGGTAAAAGCGCTCGATTATTTTTTTAATCAAATAATAATCCCCTTTGTCATCAAGTGTAATTCTTAACTCAGGCCAAAATAACTCCTTATCAGCAATAATTGCTTTTAACGAATATTCACCACTTCGATATATATATGAACTAACATTCTCCCTATCATAGGGTTCTTTTGTTTTACTGGATATTTCTTTTAATATATCAAATGAAAATACTTGAACATCAACTCCAACAGGAAAGCTTCTTATATGTGAATTAGAAACGTAATCAAAATTATTATTTAAATATATATCGATTGTTTGATCAATCATCTTCGGATCAATCAGTGGGCAGTCTCCTGTTAACTCAACTATAATTTTAGAATTAACCGATTTGTGCGCATTTAAAACCCGTAACAATACATCATCTTCACTTCCTCTATAATAATTTATTGATAACTTTTTACACACTTTAAGAATAGGATCATCTTTACTGTTGATTGTTGTAGCTACAATTATTTGGTCAATTAGTTGTGATTTTTTTACACGATGAATCATAAATTCAAGCATAGACATTCCATTTATTGCCTGCATAAGTACCTTCCCGGGTAGTCTTGAACTCTTCATACGTGCTTCTATTGAAGCAACAATTTTGTTACCGGACATAATTTAATATACCTCTATTTTATTAATTCCCAATTTAACGGAGTGCCTTTTTTAAAGACTTGTGCGGATTTTTTGCCCAAGATATCTTTTAAATATTTTGGTGATAAACCACAGCCAGGTCTTATGGAACGGATATTTTCTTCAGTGAAAACTTCTCCGGCTTTTATATCTTTTACTGCAAATAGTGAGCGGGATAACTCTCTACTCTTTTTCATCTTCTCAGTCAATTCATAAGAAATTTCCCCCAAAGCCTTTTCTACTTCTCTCACTGATTTTACCATTGCCTTAAATTCTTTCGGTTCTAATGAAAAGGCAGCATCTGGTCCGCCTAATTTTCTATCTAAAGTTAAGTGTTTTTCTATTATACAAGCCCCCAGTGCAACAGAAGCAATGGGAACAGATATGCTTAAACTATGGTCAGATAAACCCACCACAGTTTTAAAGGTATCAGCTAAATTGGGAATAGTCCGCAAATTTACATCTTCTAAGGGTGTAGGATAAGCACTTACACATTTAAGCAAAGCTATTCGTTCATTTCCCATTCTCTTACAGGCATTTATCGCTTCTTCTATATCAGAAAGAGTAGCTATTCCTGTTGAAATAATTATAGGCTTTCCCTTTGAGGCAGCATATTCAATAAGTGGAATATCTGTAATTTCGAATGATGCGATTTTACATGCGGGGACATTTATTTTTTCTAAAAAATCCACTGCTGTTTTATCAAAAACAGATGAAAAAAATACCAAACCTTCCTCTTCTGCAATTTTCTTTAATTTTGGTTGCCATTCCCAGGGGGTATAGGCTTTTTTGTAAAGCTCGTAAAACGTCTGACCATCCCATATAGTTCCCTGTTTTATCTGAAAATATTCATTAATACAGTCAATGGTTATGGTATCGGGTGTGTATGTTTGAAGTTTTATCGCATCTGCACCTGTTTCTTTCGCTGCCTTAATAAGCTTTACAGCATTATCAAATTTTTGAAGATGATTTCCTGATAGTTCAGCAATTATAAAAATCGGGAAATTTTTACCTATTTTTTTATTTTTTATTTTTATCAATTATTTTTAACTCCTTCTTTAACTTTTTCATATTTAATTTTAAATTCTTTAATAGGAATATCCCAGCCTTTATCACCTAATAGATTTTCAATTTTTATAAAATCTCTAATATAGTGAACACTTCCTCTTGAAACTTGTGGTATTAATTTTAATTTTTTATTTTTAATGTCATTCCAACTTACTTTAAAAAGTTTTTGAATTCCTTTGTGTAATTTTTCATAAGAGCTCTTCAATGTTTCTGTGTTTTCGTCCATATAAATTTCTTTTTGGACTAAAATGCGCCCTGTATCTATCCCCTCATCAATTACATGTATAGTAACACCTTTTTGAGTATTATCTAAAAAGCTCCAAACATTTGGGTGTGCTCCTTTATTCCAGGGAAGTAAAGAAATATGTAAATTAATTATATTAACCTTCATATAATTAATAATTTCCTTTGAAATAATAGATCTATAATTATAACTTATAACAAAATCAGGTTTTATTTTTTTGATAAATTTTAAGTTTAAAGGTTTGTCATGTGTAATTAAGTCTTCCTTAGCCTCTTTTTTCAACCAGCAAATAAGACTATTAGATATTTCACTATTATAAAGAAACAGTATTTTCATTTATACCCTTATTAATGATACTTAATAATTTATTAACTATTCTTATACTACCTTTGCCATCTAAGTGATATCTTGCTATCTTGGATTTTGATTCCCTTATGATTTTATCTTCTAATTTTTTAAAAAGTTTACACATCCTTTGTAAGAAACTTTCTTCATTATACCATCCAGCATATTCCAAAAATCCAATCTTCTCCCAACCTTTTACATTCCCTAATTGATTCTCTATTATACAAACTCCTATTGTAGGTACTCCTACACTCGCAAGTTCATATAAGGTTTGGCCACCTGCAGAAATAGCTATATCGGAATTTAACATAACTTCTTTCATTTTTTCTGCATCAGGATAATAAATTAGATTAGTATTTTTGTCTGCGTATTTTTTAATTTCATCTATATCTTGAAATGCTCTTCCAATAATTACATTTTTATTTAATTCCGAATATTTTTCGTTTAGCAATTTTAAAATCTTGGGAGTCATATTTTTAGCATCATCCCCGCCAAAAGTAACCATTATACTTTCAATATTCTCTTTTATTTTCTTTTCTGGTACTTCCCAAAATTCTTTTCTTAAGGGTGTATATTTAGTGCCTAATAAATATGTTATTCCATCTTTTTTAGGATAATTTAATGTTTCGGCATGTATATTTCCATTTAGCACAATCCCTTTTGGATAATCTAATCTTTTATTGTCATCTATATAAACAGGGATTTTTACTAAATCGGATAAAGTATTATAGAAAGAAATATCGGCTAAATAAGAATCGATAATAGAAATATCGGCATCTTTTACCATTTCGAATAATTTATTTTTCTCATCAAGCCAGTTAAACATCTGAAAATTTATATTCTTTAATAAATATTCACTATCGTTATCGCCATTTATTATAAATTTTGGCTTAATCCCTCTTTCTTCAAATGCCTGATAAAGAGAAAGGCATCTGGTTATATGGCCAAAACCTATATCTTTACCGCCTTCGGTTATTATAAAAACGTTCATCTTGATAAATTCTCTTTCAAAAAATCTCTGGCTTTATTTAAATCCTGTAAATCTAATATCTTTACCGCTTCCTTAAGCTCCTCTTCTAAGGTATTAAATATCTTTTTTTGGATTATTTTTTTATTTACCAATTTTAACCAAGGTTTTTGGTTAAAAAGATTTACTATATCATAGGCATTGAAATATTTATTTTTTGGATAAAGATAATCAAATACAACACAAAGTAAAGCATAATCTTCCTCGGTATCAAGGGTAATTCTTATATCGGGTGCATAAAGTTCTTTCGGAGCTTTTATAATATTAATTTTAAAAATTTGCGGGTTTCTATTAATATACGGGGTAACATGTTCCTTTTCATAATCTTTAGTTGCATTTTTGTGGGCTTTTTCTAGGGCATTAAAATTAAAAACCTCCACATCAAGACCGTGAGGATAGGTTCTAACTAAAGAGTTTGTCGTATAATCCGCCATTTTATTTATATGGTCATCAATTGTTAAATCTGTAATGGCTGCATCTATACAAGGACAATCGCTGGTTATCCTAACTATTATATCAATATTATATTCTTTTGCTGCAAAATAATATCTGGATAAAACATTTTCCTTGCTACCCCTGAAATATTTTACGTCTTCTTTTTTAACAATACCTACAATCTCATTATCTTCTTTCTCTTTTGTAGCGACAATAATAATATCATTTAATTTTTTGGGTTTCTTTAATCTTCTAATAACTTGCTCTAAACAAGTAATACCACTTGCATAAGGAAGCTCTTTTAAAACTTTTCCGGGTACTCTTGTGGAAGATATCCTTGCTTGAATTATTGCTCCTATTTTCATTTATCTATATACCTTTCTTCTTAAGAAGAAACATTAGATCTATATTATTATCATTTAAATATTTTATCTTTTTTTCTTTTATCAATTTTAAATTTTCAAAGAAGTTAAGATATAATTGTGCGAAATTTGCTTTCCAAAGTAAATTTTTTTTACCTCTATATATTATTTCTGTATATTTTTCTTCATAATATTCAAAGCCCCATATATGTTCTTTGGTACATCTGTATATTTCATTCAATACTAAATTGATATCATGGGGGGCAATATGAATAAGAACTCCGGAAGTAAATACTAAATCGAAATATTCATTCTTAAAGGGAATATCAAACGCGGAACCCTGAATAATATTAATATTATTAGTTCTTTGCTTTGAAAGTTCAACTGCGTAATCATTTATTTCAATACCATATAGATTTTTAAATCCCGTTTTTTGTAGTAACAATAACTGGTTTCCAATATTAGATCCAACTTCTAATATTTTAATTGAATGATCAAATTTTCCAATAAATATATTATTTAATTCTGTTCTACTTAATCCATAATTATTTTCGTACATTCGTTCTAATTCATCTAAAGTAAGTGTATTTCTATTTGTATATTCTTTTCCAAATTTATCTTTCCATTTCGTGATTTGTTTACTAATCTTTTGCATACATTTCACCTGGTTATTCTAAATGCTAAATTCTCATAAATTTATTATATACCGATTCTTTTAATTGCCATATGTCGTCAATTTTATCGAATATTTCACGATTCCAAAATTTTTCAATTATATTCCAAAATTGCGTAGGTTTATATCCTAAAGATTCTATAAAATCATCCATTGCTAATTGATCTAACTTTGGATCATTTTTAAAAATTAATTTTTTTCCTTCATTTAGGTCAAGGTGTCCCTCTCTAATTCGCCTACTTACAATATCCGATGTTCTTTGAAATCCAAACTTTGGATATTTTAACCAAAGATGTACCATATATGCAATAGAATCAATTTGCTCAAAATCTTCGATACAACCCTCTCTTCTCCACTCATGAAATAAATCCCGAAATCCATATTTTTTCGCAATCTCAAGATTTTTCATGCTACTCCAAGCAATAAAATAACTCATAAAAATTACTTCAGGTTTTACCTTCTTTAGTTCTTCATCCGTTGGTGGTAAAATGGCATTTAATTCTTTTTTAGATATGCCTCTTCTTATCCAAAACTCTCTATCAATTGCTTTAAATATCTTAGAGATTGCTTCATTTGCTGAAAAATTATCTTGATCAGTAGTACCATATTCATAGGCTGAATTTTCGCCATATATAATAAATGGTATCCCAAACTTTATAGCCATCTTTAGTGGAACTGTATATATTGTTGCTTCCATAAACTTCAGAGGATCGCCCATTTCTTCAAATGCAATTCTAGTAACTCTTCTAAATAAATCGATACTTAGATCGAACTGAATATGATCACAATTAAAAGTGTCCCCTAAGTTTTTGTAATTTTTCAAGCCAGCTTTAGTATTGGTAAATGGATCTCCAACAGTAATTAAAAGAGGATTCATATCCATCTTTACTTTCATTTCATAAACAAGTCTATGGCTGTCTTTTCCTCCGCTCACAGGAATAACGCAATCATAATATCCATCATTTCTTCTATATTTATCACATAGCTTGCTTAATTGTTTTTTTCTTTCTTCCCAATTAACTGTTTTGCGTTTTCCATAATTAATACATGCTTGGCATACTCCTTCACTATTAAAAATAGAGCCTGGTCTTGTATCAGGCATTAAACATTTTTTGCAATATTGCATCTATTCCCCTCCTAATATATTGTTATATTTGTCAACTAAATAATACACTTTCTCTTTTAAATATTTTAAAACATATTTTTAAATAATTAATCTACTATCTAAATTTATATAAGTCCACTTTCTTTGCTAAAATAAAAATGTAAAAATTATTTTTTGTAATAATTTATCACTTTATTCACTGCTTTGATTACGTCATTTATATCTTTTTCGGTCATTTTTGGAAATACGGGTAAAATTATCGAACGGGAATAATAATTTTCTGCTTTTGGAAAATCTCCAAGGCGATAACCAAATCTTTTCTGATAGTAAGGCTGAAGATGAACTGGTATGTAGTGAACATTTACTCCGATGTTTTCTGCTCGTAGGGCTTCAAATATTTCCCTTCTGCCTACTTTTAATTTTTCCAAATTAAGCTGAATAACATAAATATGCCAGACTGGATTAGAATCAGCCGGATTAATTTCAGGAATTTTTATCTCTGGAATATCTTTGAATTCAGAATTATATTTTTTTACAATCTCTCTTCTACGTGAGATAAATTTATCTATTTTTTTTAATTGACTTATCCCTAAGGCACATTGAAAATCAGTTAATCTATAATTATAGCCTAATTCTTGCATCTCGTAATACCAGGGACCGTCATAATTTAATAACTTATCTTTGTCTTTGGTAATACCGTGTGTTCTAAATAAATTTAATCTTTCATAATATTCTTTATTATTAGTAGTTATCATTCCACCTTCTCCGGTAGTAATATGCTTTACCGGATGAAAACTAAAAATAGTCATATCACTGATACTTCCAATTTTACTGTCCTTATAAGTTGCTCCTAAGGCATGCGAGGCATCTTCAATAACTACTAAATTATTTTTTCTTGCGATTTGTAGTATTTCTTCTAAATCTGCTGGTAAACCGGTAAAATCTACGGGAATTATGGCACGGGTATCAAGTGTTATTTTTTTCTTAATTTCCTCAGGATCTATATTAAGAGTATCTTCCCTAATATCAGCAAATACTGGGGTTCCTCCTTGATAGAGTACGCAATTTGCAGAAGCTGCAAAGGTTATCGGAGTGGTTATCGCTTCATCTCCTTTTTCTATTTGAGCAGCAAAGCAGGCGACATGGAGGGCGGCAGTACCAGAATTTACCGCTACTGCATATTCGGCGCTAACATAACTGGCAAATTCTTCTTCAAATTCTGATACTTTAGGCCCTTGAGTTATCCAATCAGAACGCAACACTTCGATAACAGCAGCGATATCCTCCTCATCTATCCATTGATGCCCATAGGGCAACAATTTATCTCTAACTGGTTTCCCTCCATTAATGGCTAATTCTTGGGTCATTATAATTCCTCCAGCATCTTATTAAGTTCGGCTTTAGTAAGCCAGTGGTCATTATTACCGCTTGAATATATAAAATTGGAAGGAAGCAATTTTCCTTTTTTATAATTTCCCTCTCCCCAAAAATGATGTTCTGGTTCTACTATAAAATAATTATCAAATTCTTTGCTATGATGTGCTTCCTCATCTGTTAAAAGGATTTCATTAATTTTTTCACCAGGTCTAATGCCAATCACTTCTCTCTTGCATTCAGGGGCAATAACATCAGCTAAATCAATTATTTTCATACTGGGAATTTTAGGGACAAAAATTTCTCCGCCCTTCATTTTTTCAATACAATTTATAATAAAACGAACTGACTGTTCCTGAGTAATCCAAAAACGGGTCATATTTTCATCAGTTATAGTAATTTCCCCTTTTTCCTTTTGCCTTTGAAATATCGGAATCACACTTCCCCTACTACCTACTACATTACCGTAGCGAACGCAGCTAAATATAGTTTTACGGCCTCCGGAATAACTATTTCCTTGCACAAAAAGTTTTTCCGCTACCAATTTAGTTGCTCCATACAAATTTACTGGGTGAACTGCCTTATCAGTACTGAGCGCCATTACTTTTTCTACATTGTTATCAATTGCGGCATCAATGACATTTGCTGCACCATTAATATTGGTCTTTACTGCTTCGAGAGGATTATATTCACAGGTTGGAACTTGTTTTAAGGCGGCAGCATGAATAACTATATCAACTCCATTCATTGCTCGATATAATCTATCTTTATCCCGTACATCACCAATGAAAAAACGAAGCTTTTCATCATTGTAAAATTCTTGAAATTGTTCTCGCATCAGTTGTTGTTTTAATTCACCTCGTGAAAATATACGAATAGCTTTTGGGTTATGTTCTTTTAATACTATCCGGGTGAACTTTTTCCCAAAAGAACCTGTCCCCCCGGTAACTAAAATTACTTTATTTGTAAATGGCATGTTATTTCCTCCAATTTAAAACTTTTAGATTAAGCTTTCATAATTTCTAAATTATCTTATTCTAAATATCTTAATGGCTTTTTTTTATGTTTATATGTCTAATGTTCATAATATGAACTATATCACCGAAAGAATGTTGGGTCAGTTAAAACCGTGGCATACATATTTATTTCCAAATTAAATTTGATTAAATTGTATTAATTTCGATAGTGTGCACACTTAGCTCAAATAACTATTCCCACCACTCTTGGGCTCCATAGATGTCATTTGGTATTCCATTTTTATCAATATATTTTTTTACTGCAAACTGTAACGAATGTTCTCTATCACAAGTTTTTACAATTTCTTTCATAAAATAATCTATAAATTGTACCATGCGTTCATTGCCTCGGAAATCGTCAAAATAATTTAACTTCCTTCTCCACTTTGAAAAATCACCTATTGATTTATCGCCTTTGGCTGATTCTCTGACAGCGTTTTTAATCTCGTTTGTGGATGAAAAAATTATCTTTTGGTTCTTATCCTTATATATGGGAAATTTAAGCAAACCTGCACAATCCCAATGGATAACATTACAGTCGTAAAGGCCGGAAATTATTCCAGCTGAGTTAATTCCGTAACAAAGCGATAAATCAGCATGCATTGCTGAAGTAACAGGACTAAAAAGCTTAGGATCTAAAATAATTACTCGTTTTTTATTTATAAAATATTTAATTTTAGATACGATATTATCTCCACCATTTATATTTGTCAAAACATCTATTAAATTTGAATGTATACTCTTAACTATTGCAGCAAATTGTGGATTTTCTTCCAATAACTCAATAACAGCAATATAAAATTGAAAAAATGTTTCTGCCGTTTGCCAAATATTATAGTTAAAACCACTATCGAGTATACCCATTATAAATTTAACATTTTTTGATAGCTTTTTTAACAAGGAATTACTAATGCTATAATCCTCACCAATCCATATTCCACAAGGTAATATATATTCACATGTATTTCCCTTTTTCTGTAAAAACTCATAATGTGCTTTTCCCCAGGTAAAAAATACATGTTGAGGGGTTAGGTGAGAAGGCATTTTATAAAATTGATAATTACTCCAATGTAGTCCTATCATTATCCCGCTGGCAGATTTTATTGCCTGTGCCTGTGCTTCCTGAATCCAACTGGTTTCCCGGTGCTGAATTAAAATTTTTACATTGAATCTTTTGAATAGATTTAAATATAATCTATAATAAAATTGAAAACGTACTTTAAAAAAAATTAACCAAATATGTCTATAATCTTTTCTTATTGCAAAGGGATGTAGGATATATATTATATCACGCATAGTTAAAAAAGCATGCCTAAAATGATGTAAATCCAACCAGCTTAAATTTAGATTTTCTAAGTAATCAGTAGTTTCGCTATTAATAGGAGTATCTGATCTATCAAGATAATACACAAATTGATAATCCCTATTAATGTTACTCATACCGAAAGTTTTTCCAATCTGATTCCCTATAGCACTTTTAGGCGGACATTCAAACCACACTGAAGGTTTCGCATTATTCTGTTTAATATTTCCGATAATTTTTTTTGGGAATATCTGAAACAGTAGAGTTCTTATAATAAAATAGGGTGGAATCATAAATATGCG
>Ga0268280_1000974_pt1 | contig 20626 bp, 24 predicted proteins | sample saktaG_9_FD_190139 | JGI IMG/M metagenome (GOLD analysis project Ga0268280, IMG submission 190139) | Saline water microbial communities from Sakinaw Lake, British Columbia, Canada - sak_2011_5_24_40m | ecosystem: Environmental > Aquatic > Non-marine Saline and Alkaline > Saline ... | reverse complement strand
AATTTTAAATCCTTCTTTCTAAATAATTTCCATTTTATGGATTGGCTCCCGCAATTTAAAACTAATATCATGTTATTAAATATCCTATTCCTTTTTTAACTATAGAAGATGCATTTCCTTCATCAGTGTCTATGTGCATGTAAAGCCGATAATTTGGTTTTACTTGCACCATAACCTTATGAAAAGTTATGGAACGTATTCCCATAGTTTTAACTGAAACTAACATCTTGTTTTTAAGACCAAGTTTTTGAGATTCTTTGGGGCTACAATGAATATGCCTCCAAGCGTTTATCACTCCTTCTTTTATTTTAATTTTACCTTGAGGACCAATAAGAATAATCCCTGGTGTTCCTTTAAGATTACCTGAATCTCTTACCATTGACTTTACTTTTAAAAAAATAGCATCAGTACGAGATATTTCTACTTGAGTTTGCTTTCGAATAGGTCCTAATATCCTTACATTTGAAATTTTTCTGGCATTGGGCTCCAAGTTATTTTGAATATCTATTTTTTCTTTTGCCGCAAACTCCCCTATTTGGCTAAGTTTTCGCAACTCTTTTAATTGATAACCTTTCCCAAAAAGAGCTTCTAAATCTTTCTGGGACAAGTGAATATGTCTGGCTGAAATTTCAATGGGGATTTTTCTGATCATCTTTTAATTTTTATTTAATTATATAATCATTTTACCGCTTTTTTCAGTTTAAATCCAATTCTAAATTTCAATCTTCGTTTATTTTCTTGTTTTTAACATCGCATTTTGAGCCGCTATAATAAGGGGATAAACTGTTGGCGCTGAAGTTAAAAGAGGATGAGTGGCTATCTGCCAGGTATTAAAATCAAAAAAAGAAGTCTTCTGCTGAATAGCCATAGCTAATATATTTAACATCTCACCAACACTTTCTGGTCCCATAATTTCTCCTCCCAAAAGTAAATTTTCAGATGACTTAGAAAAAATTAATTTAACTTTAATCTTTTCCGCTCCAGGCAAAGTCACGGGGTGACGATTTGGCGCTTCTGCTTCTCCAATTAAATAATCCAAATTTTCTTCTTTGGCTCTCTTTTCTGTTAAGCCAGCCGTACCTATAACTAAACCATCAATAAAAGTAGAAAAAGCACCAACTGTTCCTTTATTTTCTCTAATAAGTTGCAATTGATATAAATTACTGGCGGCAATTCTCGCTTCACTGGTAGCAAGAGAAGCGAGCATTATTGGAATATTTTTGCCAGTGATAAAATCTTTGGTTTGAGCGCAATCACCCACAGCAAATATATCCGACTCGCTTGTTCTTAAATATTCATCAACCCATATTCCACCTTTTTCTTCAGTTTTAATACCAGCTTCTTTGGCTAAATCAATATTAGGTTGAGCACCTATTGATAAAATTACCATATCAGCCGGCAATCTTTTTCCATTGTCTAGTTCCACATATTCTGTATTTTGAGCACCACTTATTTCTTTTACGGTTCTATCGGTGTATATTTTTACTCCCTTGTTTTTTATTTTTTCTTCGGCCGCTATGGCGTACTCATCATCAAAATTTGTTATAAGACAATGGGATAACATTTCAACAATACTGATATTTAAACCCTCTATATTGCTTAATTCTTCAGCAAATTCTACGCCAATAAAACCACCACCAATAATAACTATGTTTTTACTTTTTAATACTGCTTCCCTAAATTTTTTTAAATATTCATAATCTTTTTTGACTATCCATACGCCTTCTTTTTCTATACCGGGAATGGGAATTAATTGTGATACTGAACCTAAAGCTAAAATTAATTTGTCGTACTCGAAAACATCACCATTTTTAAGAATTACCTGTTTTTCTTTTGGTTTAATTTCTATTACTTCTTTAATAACCAAATTGATTTTATTATCTAACAGCGACTGATCGAACACTAAGTTTTGTTCAACCGAATTAAGGCGATTAAAAATATAAGGAATAGCACAGGGAATAATACTCTTTTCCTCTTTTCTAATTAAAGTTATCTGTTTTGAAGGATAATTTTTTTTAGCAGTAATAGCCGCAACTACTCCGGCTGGACCACCGCCAATAATTAAAATATCTGTTTTCATATCTTTATTTCTGAATTAATTTTTAACCTTTTAGTTTGTTTTTAAATACCCGTCATCTTTAAGAGATTTAACAATGTCTTTAGCTATTGTAGTCAAATTGAGTTTCTTGAGTAATATAGGATCAGCCCATTTACTACCTGTCAATTCAGCCCCTGGTTCAATAGAACCTTCAACATCTGCGAAAAATGTATTAACTGTTATTTCAACCTTACTATGAGGAGTTACACCTAAAAATTCTTTATAAGGGATAAGTTTTAGAATTGTAATATTTGGAAGCTCTTCTTTGCTTTCTCTTCTCATAGCTATTTCTTTAGACTCTCCTTCTTCTACTCTACCTCCTGGTAATGTCCACCAATCACCTTCACGAATTCTAGTTACCAAAAGACGATTTTCCTGAATAACTATCATATTTACAACTTGTTCCATTTTAATTTTATTTTTAATTAATTTTTGACCCTTTATAAAATTAATTTTTAAACAATTTTGTTATGACTCTGATTCCATTCTTTTTCTATAGTCTTCTATAATTTGACGAAAAAGTTCGGGTGATTTTTCTTTAATAAGAGTTCGATTCTGTTTTACATACTCTATTTCTTCTTTCCAATGTGCTTTTGAGGGCATAAAACCAAGAAATGGTTCAAGATTATTATCTTCTAGATATTTTCGGTCTTCTTCTGACAGATCTTTCTCCGTATTAAGCGCCTCCTTAGTATTATAAGTATTTACAGCGGTTTCTGGATACCCCATCATCAAACCAAAAGTTTTATCATCTTCTTTTTCTGCAGCCTCTTTTATCTTCTGTAATGAATTATCATCACGAGTAGCCAAAAAAGAAAATCCTAGAATTCCTCTATCTTCATTTATCCCCTTTGTATCATATAGCAATCCAAATTTATTTAATATCTTTTTTATTATATCAAACTCCGATTGAAATTCCTTTTGTAGATCTTCTTTATGTTTCTTAGATTCAATCACATCATAATCACCTAGTTGAACAGCTTCTTTCTTTCCTAATATAAATAAAGCTAAAGCTAACTTTTTATCTCCGTCTAATTCTATTTTCTCTATTTGCTCTAGCGCTTCTTTTTCTTTATCTTCTTGCGTCTCAAAATATTGTTTTTCAAATTCTTCCATAATCTTATTTCTCAATTAATTTTTGAAATTATTTTAATCACCTCACTTGATTTTTCTTTCCAATTTTTAAAAGACTTTATTCCAATATCCCACGAATCAAGTCCTTTTCCAACTATATAATTATTTTTATAAAAATCACTCCTTTTTATATTTAAACTGATAGCTTTTCTGTTTTGATCAACTATAATCCAGTCTTTATTAATATACACCTCAACAACACAATGGCCCTTATTTTTAGGATTTAATTTATCTATACCCATTATATACTTTGCAGGAATTCCTACTGCCCTACATAACGTTGCAAATACTAAAGCATTATCATGGCACCCTGTAGTAAAACCATCTTCTAAAACCTTATTAACATTTCTCCTAGCAAATATTTTTAGTACTTTTTTATAATCCTTACATGGTTTAAGGTTTTTATCCATCCATTTAAGAATACCTTCTATTTTTTCAAAATCATTTCCTAAAAATCCAAAAGCTAATTTTTTTATTAATTTAGTAATCTTGCTTTGTTTTCCTTCTTTTAACCAAATCTTTATATCTTCTTTCATATAATTATTATTTTTCGACTTTATATTAATCTAATTGAATAACATACAAACCCTTTTCCTCAATTTGTTCTTTCTGCCCAAAATCATCAATGTTAAATTTAAATACAAAATTAACTTCTTTCCTAATTATTCTCCCAGTATATTCTTTTGTTTCCGGATTCCATTCTTCTAAAATTAGAGTGTCGCCTTCTTGAATATCAAAATCAGCTAACCTTAATTCAAATTTCTTTTTGCCAGAATCAATAAGTTCAAAATATTCTGTCCAAATTTTCTTTTTTATTATAGCCATATTTTTATTTCTCAATTAATTTTTGACCTTTAGGATTGCCACCTACTACAACAATAAAAATTCTTCTTATTTTATCTAATAATTCTAATTAAATCTTTAAATGCGTAAATTTTATTTCTGCTAATACTAGGAAACACATCAATCAAAACACCCGCTTTAATAAATTTTTCAATCAAGTTATACAAAGTCTGATTATTCTTAATACCAGAAATTCTTTTTATTTGCTTGACTTTAAAGCGTGGCGATTGAAACATTGCGTCAATAAAAACATCTGCGTAAATTGAATTAAATTCTGGGGACATATCACGCAAATCCCGATGTAATTGTTCTATCTCCGTTATTAAAAGATGGGTTTTCTTTGTTTGTCCAATTACCGCATCCAAGAAAAAACTAACCCATTGCTCCCATTTATTTTTCTCGCTGACTTCTTTTAGGTAGTGATAATATTCTTCCCTATGCTCTTCCAAAAATTCACTAACAAAAATATTAGGATAAGTAGTTACTTTTTTTTCATACAAAAAAAGCGGAACAATTAAACGCCCGACCCTACCATTACCATCAGAAAAAGGATGAATTGCTTCAAATTGATAATGCGCAATCGCAATCTGCACGATAGGATCAATATTTTCTTCTAAATGAAGAAATTTTTCCAGGTTTGAAAAAAGACGCGTTATTTCTTGCGGTGGTGCAAATATAAATATTGCCTGCTCAATGCTAGCCCCTGGCTTACCAAAATATGCCTGTCCTATGCGAAATTCCCCAGGAGCTTTATCTTTACCACGAACAGAATTTAAAAGAATTTTATGTAATCTTTTAATTACATTTTCTGTGAGTGGTCTTTCTTGCAATATTCGCTTTCCTTCAAAAATTGCTTCTCGATAATTAAACACTTCGCGATAATCCATTTCTTTCTGCGTATCTTCATCCATTTCTTCTTGCGCATCCAAAAGAAGCATCTCATCCAATGTTACTTGTGTGCCTTCAATACGCGAACTTAATACCGCTTCCTTTGTTCTAATAGATCGTTGAATAATTTCTGGGTTTGGAAGCCTTTTCACAGCTTCATCATATCTTGATACAATATCTCGCGCTGAAACAATCTTCATTAACAAAGAAGAATAATTAATCTTTGGTGGAAGTAATAATGGTATAAATGGTTGTTTTAACATAGTTTTTTACATTTTATTCTTATTTATACAACAATCTTACCATATCTTATTCCAGAATACAAGCTTATACTGGAATATAGATTTTCTTATTCTAGTCGCTAGAATATAGCTTTTTTTGTTCTAGATTATTACGTTATTTCATAATATAAAAGAAAGAAGCAAAATCCATCTTACCTATACTCTCATTTTACCAATTACAGCAATAAATTAGCTGCGCGCGGTATCCTTTTATTTTAACAAAGGAGAACAGTTCTCCTTTGTTTTTTATCTTAATAATTACAAATAATTGGTTCTATTCCCAATTCTTCTCTTATCCATTCTTTTACATCATATATATCTCCTATTTCATCAATTAATCCATTATCTTTAGCTGCTTGCCCTAACATTGTTGATCCATCAGCTAATTCTTGAACCTTTTTAATATCTAAATTTCTATTTTCAGCAACTTCCCTCACAAAAATATCATGTAATATGATTACATCCCTCATATAGAGTTCTTTTTCTTCTTTTGTTAATTCCTTGTCTGGATCTCCTGAATCTTTAAACTTGCCAGAAGATAATTGTTGATAAATTAGACCTTCTTCCTTATTTTGCTCAGAATAGTCTATATAGGACATTGAGACTCCAATACTCCCAATATCTGACATTTCACTAGCATATATTTTATCTGCTCCTGTTGCTATAAGATAAGCTCCAGAAGCAGCCCCTTCTCTTATCAAGGCTACAACAGGAGTTTTCATTTTCTTTAAAGCATTCATTATCTCTTCTGAAGCTACAGGATATCCCCCATAAGAATCAATTTCCACAATTAATACTTCCATATATTCATCATCTTCAATTACATCGATATATTTAACTATTTCTTCTGATGAAACCATATCTGAATATTCTTCTTCCTCTGTATAATATGAATAAGTAGCAATTTCCCCATGAATACTAATTAAGGCCACATTACTATCCCATGGACATTCAATAAATGGAGATTCTTCAAAAGAATACGCATCTGTGAAATAATACATATATTGGTCATACCAATACATCATTAAGGTTGAAGCTATACCAATCAAAAGAATGATTTTAAAAATTTTTATTATTTTTTCCTTCATAATTTTTATTTCTCAATTAATTTTTGACGTTTTGCCGTATTTTTCTTCTAAAATTCTTTTTCCAATTAAATAAAATAATCTATCAAGCTCTTTTATGTCCTTCTGCATTTTTATTAAATCATCTCTAGTAAAATTAGGTAAAATATTAAAAAAATTCAATTCAATTTTTGCTTTATTGTCAGGGTACCTAAAAACATCATTCATTTTGTCTTCCATTGTTATATTTTTACCAAGTTTATTTTTTAAAAATTCATTCTTATAATAATCTATCGCTAAATTCTCTAAACTATTTACTGTTTGCCCACTTATTTTTTTTCTTAATTTTTGAAATAATGCTTTACAATCATGTTTTTCTTCCGGCTGAATATTTAAAAAATATGTTAAAGTCTTAATAAAAATCTCTATAGCATGCTTCAAATCATAGATAGCTGGAATCAACAAATAGTTACATTCCTCAGAAAAGTCAGGTATCATTTCCCCAAAAGGATGATTATATTTTTGATAATATTTTTCTTTTGAATTTTCTAATTTATATAAAACTTCTTCTATACCACGATAAGCAAGCTTCAAATAGGATCTTGAAAAATAAAGATACTCAAATTCCTTCTCAACTTCAATTTTTTCATCTTTTGTATTTTTCATAATTTTACTCCTTAACTTATCTTGAATTTACCAAAAAATTATTTCTTATTTTTAGATGCTAATTTCTTTAAAGCAGGCATTGTTATAGTCTTGTAATTATGTTCGTCAATCAATTTGGCAACAGTTCTTCCCTGATATGACTTTACTTTAGGAAACTCGCTTTGCATTAATTTTAAAAAATTTATATAGTCGTCGGCATCTCCTTTTTTAAAACTATAATAATTCCTGATATAAGTATCCCACATCACAAATACTTTTGGTACTATTAGATGCATTAATTTCGACGTACCTGTTTTTTGTATTCCTTTAATGCTAGCTAATTTTGTAAAAGCTTTTTGAATATTCGTTTTGTAAATATCAAAATTAATGGTCTTAAAACTTTTTGTCTTGACTTCTTTTAATAATAATTCTACTTCTCTCATTGTTTTAATAAAATGATCCAGATTAAATTCTTTCATTGCAAAACGAAAACCTGCAAAATTCCAGGTTGATAACATTAATAAACACGCTTCAATTATAAAACCATTTTTCTTCAACCTTAAAAACATTGGATAAAAATCCCATCTTAACTCCTTTTTACTAAATTTCAATAATTTTTCATTTGGCATTCTATTTTAATTTACTTCATATTTATAAAAAATTAACGTAAAGCTTTTTTTATTGATTTAGCTTTCTTTTCGTATTCACGTTGGACTTCACGAAGCACACGCATAAGATCGGCGTCACGAGAAACTCGACCTTTAATTCTATTACCTTGCGTTTCTGCAATATGATGAATTAATGTTTCAATATCTTTTAGATATCGTACTTTCTGAATACGAAAAATCTTAAAATAATCCCATTTACCACTATGCCTATCTTTTAAATGCCACCTAATCCTGCCATGAAGGTTACCAGTCAATCCGACATAGTACAATTTTTCACCTTTATAGAGAGCATAAATACCAGCATACCCTCTCATTAGTTCTTGCAATTTCTTTTTAAAAACTTCATCTGTTAATATTTCACTTGGCAAATTTTTTGACATTCCCTTAATCAATGCGCCTTTTAAACTTTTATGTTTTTTAATCTTCTCTATATTTTTTATTTTTTCTTTCATATTTTTTTAATTAATTTTTGATGTTTTGGTTAAATTTACGACGTCGGACGTCGTTAATTTTGTTTTTCAATTAATTTTTGATGTTTTGGTGAAAACTTATTTAATTAAAAACTATATTCCCAGTATGGCTGCCACTTTAATGGCGCGCTTAAACATTCTTCAAGATTCTTATCACCAACTAATGTATCTAAGCCAAATTGAGTAGCACGATGACCAATGACTAAAGCTGTCTTTTTTGGATAGTTTTTCTTTAATTCTTTGTAAAAATCATGAACTCTGGCTATTGCTTGCTCGTAGCTTTCTCCATTAGGAAAAGCTTCTTTCATCCTTTCTTTTTTCATTGAACTAACTATTTTGCTTGGTTTACCATTAAAATCTCCGTAATTAAGCTCTCGTAATCTTTTATCAACAATGATAGGGATTTTATCTCCGAAAGCTATCTTTACAGTATCAACCGCTCTTTTTAAATCTGAACAACAAATTAAATCTATCCTTATATTTTTAAACCTCTCTCCCAACTCTTTAGCTTGCTGAATACCAAGTTTAGATAATTCAACATCTTTCCAGCCTGAAGCTATTTCTGCTTCGTTATCTTTTGATGTTGCGTGAGCTACAAAGTAAACCTTCATAAATCTATCCCAATTAATTTTTGACCTTTAGTAAAGTTAAATCTTTATTTTGATTTTATAATTTTCAAAACTTTTATCACTATTGCACCTTTTGCTGGTAATCCTTTGTTCTCTTTTAAATCTTTTGCATAATTTAACCATTTCCCTTTTTTATAATATTTTGCCTTTCCTAAAAATTGATATCCTTCCTCCATTTTATTCCAAACAACCAAAGCAATATTGTTATTTTCTAAAAGATTCCTAACGGTAGTTTTCATAAAATTATCTGTAATCAAAATCTTATCCGTATCAATAATTTTACATGAAGCAACACCAATAACATAAGGCTTTTTATTTATTATCGTCGCAAAAGCTAATGGATTTTGCTCTATTATTTTTTTAACACTTAAAGCTATCTTCATAATTTAATTATCAATTAATTTTTGACGTTTTGGTTAAATTTACGACGTCGGATGTCGTTAATTTTATTCCTCAATTAATTTTTGATGTTTTGGTTGAATAATTTTCCCGACTTTTACCTCTGAATTATTTATATTTTTTCAAAATAGTATTTAATAGTTTTACTATTGGCGTTCGCCAATCCTGCCTAAGTTGAGTTCTTATAAATTTAATTAGTTTTCTATCCCCAACAGAAAGTTTTTGTTTTTCTAATTGTTTAATTTTACCTAAGATTTCATAATCCTGATTTGTGGGTAAAACGTAGTCTCTTTCCTCTTTCAAAGTAATTTTGAATTTTTTAGCTAATAATGATTTTTCCATGATTTCTATTTCTCAATTAATTTTTTGCCCCATAGTAAATTTCTCTCTATAATTGAGGTTTGTTGACCAAGGTTTTATATACAAAATTAGTGCAACCGTAGAAAGTAAAATTAAAACAAGAGACGAATATATAAGGATATTTGTAACCTTATCTGATTTAATTTGATTTTTTTCTACCTTTATTTCGTCTGGAATTTTATTTACACATTGATCCACTCTTTCTATTTCAGTTAAAACCATATTCGATAATTTTTCATAATAGCGCGCAGAAGATAAGAGGTGCCTATACTGTTTAACTGAACCGATTATAAATAAAATAAAACTAACTAGCAGAACGCTCAAAATAATTCTTATATATAAATGCTGATCATTATCTTGAAGCAATAAAGCCCCAAGAAAAGACATTTCGGCAAGCCCTAAAATTAAGAGCCAGTTTTGAGCTGCTTTAATGGCCTGATTTGCCTCAAGAACATTAGCAACGGAAGCATCAAAATAACTTTTTTGAAGTTTGCCTAATTTGCCTAAATCAAATTTTTTATTTTGAGTCTGATTTTCCATAAATTTATTTCCCTAATTTTTTGTTGACCAGTTAGAATACATAATTTCTCAAAAAGATTTCTACATCCTGAAGAATTGTCTTCACCTCAAGCAGATATGATTGTATTAGATCCTTTAATTGAACATCCTGAAATTGATGATTACCGGTTTCCACATCACAAATCATCAATTGAAATGCATCTGAGGATATCGTAATCCTAGAAATAAATACTCTTTTGGGTTTGCCTCTTTCAAATGTTTTATTTTCAATAGGATGTCCAATGCTCAAGTTACGATAATCGCGTAATTCATCCCAGCTATCTAATTGGTAATCCCTCCAATCTTTAAGTTCATTCTTTTCATCAAAACATTTTTTAATAGTTTGAAATAAAAATTTGATTGTATCTTGTTGCAAATAAATTGCTTGCAGTAATCCATATAACCTTAAATACTTTTCTCCCTCATCTTGGCCAATACCTGTTTCCTTAAAATAATCAATTGCCAAGGTTGTATCACCAATAGTATCCATTGAGGTACACAAAATATTCCAATCATCAAAATAATCTTTAAAATATTTATCATAAAATTCTCCGCCATTACGATTAATGATTTCCCTTATTTTACGTTCCATAAATCTTACTATTCAATTAATTTTTCGACTTTTTGTTTAATTTTGCTCCACATTTTGGACACACAAACTCATCCATCTGTGTTTCTGGCTCTGGGCTCCCTTGATTATCAGTGTTAATAGCGGAATTAACAAGATATATACTACCACCACTCTTACATACTTCACACTCAAAATATAAATCTTTCGAAGTATTTAATGAACTTATTTTAGTTAACTTTATCATTTTATTTTTATTTTTCTCAATTAATTTTTGACGTTTTGGTTAAATCTACGAGGTCGAACCTCGTAAGAAATCTATTTAAAGTCAGGCTCCAAAAAATACTGAAGCATTGTTTCAAATACTACACGCCCTTCTTCAACTTTTACTTCTTTCCAGTATACCTTTAGTTTTCCACAATTTTTCCTTGCACTAAAAAACTTATGAAAACCGCTATCTTTTCTATCGCCTGGAACAGACTCAAATGATTCTCTATTATGACTTTTTATCCTCCCAAATAAAGAAACGGCTTTTCCTATATAAAGAATCATCTTTCCTTTTTCATAAATATATATACCACTTTTATTTTCAACTTCTTTTCTTATTTTTACTAAATTACTTCTGAAAATGGCTTTTTTGCCATGTTCTAATTTAAAACACTTCCAGTGACGTAGTGGTAAAAATCCGTGTTTCTCCAAAAAAGATCTAAACAAATTTTTATAATTTAACATAAATTTATTCCCCCAATTTTTTTGTTGACCAAGATTTCATAAATTTTCTCTCAATTAATTTTTGGGCTTTGGTTAAATTATCGAGGTTCAACTTCGATAATCTTCAATAATCCGCGACTTAATTTCGATCTATGGTTGAAGCAAAATCATCTTTTATTTCAGTTTTTATTCCTTTAATCTTTTTAGACAACAGAATATTGCCTAAAACATCAATATTTTTATCAAGTGCTATAATGATATGATCCCACGAAGCACATTTTACTTTTTTGTCTTTTATAAAATCGAAAGCAAAATCGTTTAGTCTCAATTTTAAACTATTATTCCTATGTATGCCATTATTGTGCAAAGAATTTCTAATATAAGCTAAAACTGTTAAAATCTCCTTTTCTTTGCCGTTTTCAGACAAAGATGCCTCTTTTAAGATTACGCCACATAAATTCCAATATCCTATTTTACCAAGTTTTGCATCTAATTTTTTCAAAATATTCTGAAATAAATTATCAATTTTGAAATGAACCAGAGTGATTAAGCAAAGCCTTAAAGTCTTCATCATATAGATCTCAGTATCTTTTATAGAAAGATTGCTTCCAACAGACTTCAAAAAATCTGTTTCATCTATCTCAACCGGACTTTTCATACATTTATTTGCAAGAGAATTAAACGCAATAATCCACATTCCTACTTGTGATATTTCCATTTGAATAGAATCTAAAGCTACCATCCTTGCATCTTGACTTTTATAATCAATTTTACTTTGCTCAACGATATCTCCTTTTATACTTTCTATCTTTTCTATTATTCTTCTAAATCTTGGTAATATCTCCATTACATGTTTTATTCCCTTTTTTTTTGTTTCTTCATTAAAATCTTTCATATTTCCAATTAATTTTTCGACTTTTTGGTTTGAAATAAAACATTTAAACGCTTAAAGAAAATAGTTCTTTTTTAATTAAATCAAATCAGTCCTCGAGGCAGCGGACGGAAAAGCCGTGGACACGGTAGTAATCGTACATGAACGCACGGCTGGCACCGAAGGCCAGGGTGGAGGCGAGCGTGCCATTCACAGTACTACTCCAATAGTAGCCAGCGTCGCCCACATCGTAGAGCGAAGCATTACTGTAATGCCGGCCGCCAGTTGCTGTTAGCTTCAGGAGGCTGGAGTAAGCGCCGTTATAGTTTTGTTGACTCCAACTCGCCCGCTCAGCGTCCAATTCCCCAGAAGTCGGTAATCGCCAACCACTGGGACAAGGATTATTAATACCGCTCACACCTTGCCACAAATTATTATTTTGGGGGCTATGCCAATCATAAGGACTAGCCATACCATAAATAAAATTACTATGTCCGGGATTATCAGAGTTAGAAAGAACGGTTGTTGTTCCGCTGGTGCGAGTTTGATGGCCATCATCTGACCTTCCCCATTGGAATAAATCACCGTAGGCAAGAGAATCGCTATAAGACGTGGCTACTTGCAATGCGCCGAGGTTGCGGTCCAACCAGCATTCGCCGGTAGTTATATTTTTAACCGTTCCATATGTAACAATACTGCCTTTGTAAGTAAAGGTTACAGAATCTCCACATTTAAACATTTCGGTAGTAGTCGTAGTTGAAGTAGTTATCGTTGTTTCATCACATGGTTCTTCCCAGGTTCTTAAGCATTTCTGTTGAGCTTCGCACCAGGAATAACCAGCAGCTATTAAACAACCATGGGAATCAGTATCTCCGCCAATAATTTTAGGTTGTTTGTTTTTAATAAAGAGATAACTAGTAATACCTCCTGCAACTAAAAGAGCAATGATTAATACAATAATGATTGGGACAAATCCTTTTTTAAACATATCTATATATTTATTAATTATTACAACTTTATTATATCACAAGCTCAAACCTTATTTAACCCTAATAAAAAAAGCCTCTTAAATAAAGGCTTTTTTAGTCCGCTCCGGGGGACGGACTTTGTTAGAACCTCCCTAATGGCTTTGATATAATAAATTTTATACTATTATGATTGAAGATATTTTTTATCAACATACAAGAAATCCTTTCTTTCTGGTTTTATCCAATCAATAAATATAGATGGTGTTGCCAAGCTGCCAAAAGGTCTTTTCGTAAAAATCAAATGACATTGCTTCTTCGCACGAGTTATAGCAACTAAAAATTTTCTAACATCTCTGTCTGTGATATTCTTCGGATTTGCTGGTAAAACACCATTTTGCAATCCAGCTATAAAAGTATGGTAAGCCGAAAGCCCCTTGGCTCCTTCAAAAGTTGTAATCTTTATTGTTGGTTTATCGCTCTCTTCCATTGGTATCGTATCTTCTTCCTCCACATCCTTTAAATTACTGATCTTTAAAATAATGCTTTCGCAATACTCTTGTGGCAAAAATTCTCTTAATAGCCCACCTGTCGCACTTTCCTTTATAGCTTTCTTCCAAGAATTTGGGCTATCTAATGCGACAATTACACGCCACCATAAGTTTGAATCGGGGTTTTTAGATAATTCCCTTAAAACAAATTCCCTACCTGGGTAAGTATCCGACTTTTTAGAAATCTCTATTTCAAAACCATTTTTTATCATCCATTCCTCAATTTGCCCTTTAAATGGTTTTTGCGCAATAATTAAAACTGTCGGATTATCATCCTCCCTTGATTTCTTGATTTCCTCTTTTGGGATTTTTTCAATTTCGCGCTTAATATACTCCCCAAAATAATTAAGGTCTTTTTTAAAAACGGATGTTTCAACCACTTTTATTTTTGGATATTTTATACTATCGTCTTTTTTCAAGGGTGGGTAGTAATCAAAATTTTTATCAATTCTATCTTTTAGGAGATTGTTTTGCATAGCTACTTTTACTATGTCGTGAAATGCCTCTACGATAATCTTTGTGCATCTCGTGCAATATGGAAGCTTGTGTTGCTCAAATTCCCCATTTCTCCATAAATCCCTAATGTAAAGCGGACTTGCAGAGCGGAAATCATAATCATACAAAGCTTGGTCATCATCGCCAGCAATAAGTATAGGATACTTTTCTGACATATACTTTATAAAATCCATTTCAAGCTTATTGAAATCTTGTGCCTCATCAACAAGGACAAGGTTGTAAGAGTCGCCGATGCCAATACCTGCTTTAAAAGCTTTACAAACGCGGAAGACCGAATCATCAAAACTTACTGCATTATAATAATTACTTCTGTTGATGAAAAATTCTGTTCCGGGAGATTCAAACGAAGATTGAAAATTTTTATTGAAATCAGGAGCATCGCTCCCGTCTAATATCTTCCAATCTTCTTTAATAATCTCCGCCAGTGCAGGCAAAACAAAAAAACTATTTGTTATTCCTTCGCAAAGTTGTGGAAACTTCTTTAATAAATAATTACAATATCCGTGAAAGGTGAAAATTTTAGCCATACTTTCCAACTTTTGCTCAAGGTCTTTTTTTAAAACTCCCAAAAAGGTAAAAACAAGACATCTTTCCTTGTTAAATTTTCTATCTTTTAATAATCTTAAAAACCCGGTGGTCTTTCCAGTCCCGGGTCCAGCCATTACAATCTTTTTAGGATGAGTGGATTTAATTATTTCGGAAGTTGATTCACTTAATCGTTTTTTATGTTCATCGTTGTCTACCATTGTTTATAGTTTAATTTCCCCAAACTTCGGAGATTTTATCTTTAATTTTTTGCTCAAAAAGTTTGATCAATTCTTTATTCGCTTCAATTATTTTTTGTTCTTTTTCTATCTCGACAACGATTTCTTTTTGTATTATCAGCGTCGGTAGTGGAATTTTTATACTTAGAATATCTTCTTTACCAATGTTTATTTGCAAACCACCACCACCAAGAGTTTTGTAATACTCTTTTACACCATCTCTTTGTAGTGCATATTTCAAAAATGGAATAAAGAGCTTATCAGTTTTTATGTTTTTGAATTTCCCAACACGTTGGTTCAAAAGTAATTTTTTCCCTTTTGTATTAACTATCGTCGGAACTCCAAGAATTTTTGGATCTCCTGCCATATCTGTCATTGCGATAACAATATCACCATCATATAATGCAAAATCCTTATATTTTTCGTAATAAGAATTTGGTAAATATCTTGGATTGTAATCAATATCAACACTGGCGTCTGGTTTGATATTGCTCATTCTGAAATTCAAAACGTTGGAGTTCTCAATATAATCTTGAGATTTGAAAGCAAAACCATTTTGTAAATCAGCGAGTTCTGAAAGCCGCATAAAATCCCACTTCGGATCAATTTTAATAGTCGGTTTATAATTATCTATTATCTGTTTTGCACCGTCTATAATCTTTTGATAGCCATAAAGTTCGACGACAATTTCTTCTTGAACCTCAATAGATGGTAAAGGAATCTTAAGTTTTTTTAAATCGCTGTTTGATAAATGTAGTATGTTTGCCCCTTTTGCAAACATTGCGAGTTCATTTTTTAGCGGTGGATTACTAATTAATAACGCCAGATAGTCTGATAATATAAACTTATTTCCAGTTCTTATAACATTTATATCGCCCCCAATTACAACCCCTTTTTCATTCAAAGACCTTGCCACTGCTATTCCCATAGCATCGGCTGTCGTAGTGGCTGGCACAAGAACATCACCCCTTTGAGAAGTAATTTTGCCCTTAAAGTTAGTTCTGCTGACAACATACTCAATTACCGAATCATACAAAGTATAAATCTCACCATAGTGAATACATTTATTTTTTCCATCGTCAGTCAAGTCATTTTTCAATAAACCCTGACCCCTTAAAAATTCAATCTTTTCTTCCTTTTCTAACACACCCAGTTCTACCATTGACCACTTGGCATTAGTATAATCAACTGCGACAAGATAACGATTTGCGGAAAGATTATAATCACCATTCTCTGCAATCTTTTCTTTTTTAACAACGCTCGCAAACATTTGTTCGTCCTTGCTCAAGCTAAACCTTTTATTTTCTTGAACTGTTTTTTTATATCTTTTCAATAACTCCAATCTTATTGGTAAATCATTCTTATTAATCAGCCTCCTCTGCGCACCCAGATCATAACCATCATTTTCAACCTTAACAAACAAAATTTCTTTGGTTTGTCTTGCAATCGTATTATTAAAAAATAAAATACTGGTTTTAACGCCGGCATAGGGATTGAATACGCCAGATGGCAATGAAATTACTGCCCAAAGACCGTCTTCAACCAACATTTTACGAAGCTGTTTGTATGCACTGCCAGATTGAAAAATTATGCCCTCCGGTACAATAATGCCGGCTTTGCCGTTAGGAGTTAAATGCTCTGTTATATAATCCACAAACAACACTTCTGAACGTTTAGCTTGTATGGGGAAACGATTGTGTGGCATTATGCCCCCTCTTGGCGTCATAAAAGGCGGATTGGCTAATAAACAGTCAAAGTTATCGTCCCAGTGATCCAAACTGCCCAACGTGTCATATTCATAAATATTTGGCTCTGCAAAGCCGTGCAAATACAGATTTACAAGCGACAGACGCACCATTTCCGGAGCTATATCATAACCAACAATGTTTTTTGTTAATTTCTTTCTTTCTGTTGCAGTTAATAGTGAGCCGAGCCGACCTGATTTTTTATCTGTATTATTCTTCAAAATATGCTTATATGCAGAGACAAGAAAGCCAGCCGTACCACAAGCTGGGTCTAAAATTTTATCTTCTTTTTGTGGATCAACTACCTCAATAATAAAATCAATGATATGACGCGGCGTTCTGAATTGACCGGCGTCTCCCTGTGAAGCGGCAGTTGATAAAAGATATTCAAAAGCGTTGCCCAATTCTTCACTATGCTCATACTTAAATTCATTTATTCCTTTCAAAAACAAATTTAATACTGCCGGATCTTTGAATGGCAAAAATGCTCCCTTGAAAATATCTCTGAACAGTTGCGGCAGTTCTTTGTTCCGGCTCATTTTTTCCAATCCCTCCGAGTAAAATAAAACTCTTTCGTGACCGGCCAGCGAACGATCTATTATATTTTTCCAAGAGTATTTTTTATATTCACCACTAAAAAATGATTTGCCGCCAAGCTCTTCATTCTGTTCATCAATATCGCTCATAAACTTATAAATCAAGCCGAGCGTTATTTGTTCAATCTGTTTCGACGGCACTGGAATTTTTCCAACAAGCACGTCGCGTAAATAATCTATTTTTCTTTTTGTTTCTGCGCTAAGCATAATAATTAAGCAAAAGTATTTAATTTAACATTGTCTTTTATGTATTCCGGAATTTGAACGAGTTGATCTTTCCCTAACTTTTGGAAAACTTCCAGCATTGTCGGATTGCCGGCATATTCGTTAAAACGTTTTTGGTTGATGGCAGTTCTGAAATTATCATCAATGAGATAGTTTCTGAAAAACTCACGCGCCTCATAATAAACTCCCGAACTAACATCTGAATTGACTAAAAACTTTTCAAATTCTTCTTGAGCTAATTCGTCCTTTGATTTGAAGCGAGGAATACGACCGAAAATCTTATCTAATATCTCCCAAAGCGATAAGTGGCGGTCTGATTGATAACCCTGCCTTATCCGCTCTAAAGTAAAAAAATCTTCCGGCTTGTTAAAGATTCTTTCTTTAACATATCCTTCCATTTGCTCATAATCTCCTGCTTCAAGAGCTTCTTTGAATTGTTCGTCTTTTTTAGCTGCATCTTTAACAACGTTCTCAAATTTGCTTACATAAAGTTCTTTATCCACTCGCATTATATTCCCTTCAAAATTTATTACCTCTAATGTTTTCAAGGGATCGGGGATATTTATTGATGTAGTGTCAATATGGACTGGCGGCAAATCTCCACCACCACCTGTATCACCTTTCTTTCTTGATGGCAATTTTATAACCTCATCATAAGGATATTTCTTTTCAAAATATTCACAGTTAGCAAAAAAATCAAAGAGTTTATAATTTTCCTTCTTTTTAGTTATTCTTTCATCTCCTTTCTCATATTTAAAAGCATAAAGCCTTGTGCCGCGACCCTTAATTTGAACAAAATCTGTTGGAGAAAAAATCGGTCTTAACAAACAGAGGTTTAATATATCTTGACAATCATATCCTGTAGTCATCATCCCTACAGTTATACAAACTCTTGTTTTGCTTGACTTATAGCCTTCAGGAAATTTCGTATGCCCATTCAAATTATTGTTAGCAAAATTTATAGTCATCTTCTGAGCATCCATGATGTCGGAGGTAATTTGAACAGCAAAATCAGAATTATATTTTCCGGAAAACATTTTCATCGCATATTCATTTAGAATAGCTGTTATTTTAGCAGCGTGCTTCCTACTTACACAAAAAATAATAGTTTTACCTATTTCGTTACTTATTGGATCTCTTAAAGCATTGTCTAAAAATGCCTTAGCAAACTCATTATTAGTTTGTGCAGAAAAAAAGTGCCTTTCAAAATCCTTTTGTTTATAAATTACCTCTTCCTCGTCTCCTTCATCATTCTGAACTTGAACCGCATATCCTTTATCAGATAACAACTGCGTTGTTATTTCAGTCCTACAATCAATAGCTAATGGCAATATTAAATAACCATCTTTTGCCCCTTCAACAAGAGAATAACGAAAGGTTGGTTCATTACTTTCACATCCAAAAGTCTTATAGGTAGAAAGGAGATTTCTCCTTTCTATTTCTCTCGGGTTACGTTCATCTATGTCTTTCTTTGAAAGGTTTTTAAGATAATCTTTTGGCGTTGCAGTTAAGCCTAACTTATGACCAATAAAATATTCAAAAATTGTTCTACTATTACCAGAAATAGAACGATGGGCTTCATCAGAAATTATCAAATCAAAATCAGTAGGAGTAAAAATCTTTAGATATTTATTGTCGTGAGAAATACTTTGAACCGTAGTAACCACAATATCAGCTTTACGCCAATCATCTCTATTCTGTTTAAAGATAACTGTCCTATAATCAGATTTCAAATAATCTTTGAATACTTTCTCTGCTTGATTTTCAAGTTCTAAACGATCAACAAGGAAAAGAATTCTGCGAGCATTTCCTGTCTTGAGATATAACTTAATTATAGCCGCCGCCAAAAGAGTTTTACCTGTGCCTGTGGCCATTTCAAAAAGGAATCTATTTTTTCCGTCTGCTACTACTTTTTGAATTATTTTTATTGCATCTAATTGATATGGGCGAAGAAATCTTAAACCAGTGTCACTAATAAATAATTGGCGTTTTTTTTCATCAATCCAACGAGGATCTTTTTTATAAAAAGGATCTTGAGTAAGCGCAATATAATCATCTTTAATCTCTTCTTGAATTAATTTTTCGGTATCAGGAAAAAATTCTTTATTTCCCTTCAAGCTTTCTAAAGTTGGGAGTACGGATATCCTCGTGGGATTTCCTAATCCTTTATCCCAAAAATAATGGATATTGCCATTTGAAAGAATTATAAAACGAACATTTTGACTATTCGCATATTTACGAGCTTGTTCTTTCCCAACTAAAGGATCTTTATCTTCTGATTTTGCCTCTAAAACACAAATTGGAAAACCCTTTCCATCTAATAATAAATAATCAACGAAACCCTGACTTACTTTTTCAAAATCTTCTCCCAACTCATTTATTTTGATATTATTTTCCACTGTTATGTTAGCCATACCATTTTCATTATCAAAAAATCTCCATCCAGAATTCTGGAGCATATCATTGATTTTAATTCGTGCCTTAGCTTCTTTTTGCATATTTCTTTACAATTTATAAATAAAAAACCACCTTAATACGGTAGGCTTTTAAAACTAAAATATCCCCCACCGTTTTTTTTATTAAATTCTTAATTTAACATCCAAATTGCGTAATTCAGGATTGAGGCAAAACTAACCCAGAGAAGATAAGGAATAAAAAGTAATCCAGCAGTTTTGTTAATTTTATAAAATTTAATTAAGGTAATAAGAATAAATAACCATAAGATTATAATCTCCAGAAGAGCTAAACCTGGATTATGCATTCCAAAAAAGATTATTGACCAAAGAGCATTTAAAATAAGCTGAATTCCATAAAAGATGAATGCTGGTTTTGTTTTCAAATTATCTCGTTTTTTCCAAATTAAAAAGGCAGAAATCCCCATAAGGATATAAAGCAAGGTCCAAACAGGACCAAAAATCCAATTAGGAGGACTAAACAAAGGTTTATTAATAAAAGCATACCAATTGGTAATACTGGAAGTAGTAAAAAAAGAACCAATAAATCCAAAAGAAAAGACAATAAGAATAGAGATTAAAAGAGGTAAAATAGATTTTTTAAACATAGATTTATTTTAAAAT
>Ga0268280_1000973_pt1 | contig 20639 bp, 25 predicted proteins | sample saktaG_9_FD_190139 | JGI IMG/M metagenome (GOLD analysis project Ga0268280, IMG submission 190139) | Saline water microbial communities from Sakinaw Lake, British Columbia, Canada - sak_2011_5_24_40m | ecosystem: Environmental > Aquatic > Non-marine Saline and Alkaline > Saline ... | reverse complement strand
ATACTACAGCAATGCTATTATCAATTATTCAAACATTAAGACTGAAGAAGGAAAACGTCCTTCAAGGATTGCAAGCAATCCTGAATAGCCCTTCAGAAAGCTAACCTATTACTACAAATCGAAATATTTATAAACCAAGATATCCTCTCGATGCAGATGATAAACGTATTGCATTTCGATTATCTGCCTAGCCCGGGCTCTAGGTATTGCATGGAGAAGGTCTCTGCCAGATTGAAAGATGACTTGAGCGTAAAGCTTGATTTTCTGGAGCCGACCAAGGAAGATAATGATTATCATGAGGATGAGGCTGTGCTGGAGCAGAGACTATCAGGCGTCGATGTTCTCTTGATTCACCCTGGAGTGAAATGGCAAAAATATGTCCTGCAAGAACTACCTGCCAAATTTCCTAACCTTAGGATAGGGATAGTGGCTCACGGAATTCACGATTATGACAAGAAAGGCGGTATAGGCCTGATTGACTATACTGATACAAGGGACATAATCAATTTCATACGAGGCGATTAGATCATCCCTCAAAGCGAGGCGGATTGAGAATGAAGGGTGTGCTTGTTCAAACAACTTTGCATGGAATAGAAGCATTACGGAAAATAGTCAAGACTGGAGTCATAGGTATTAATTCAAAGCCTCTTTCATATCAACCTCCGGAATTCAAGGACAAACCTATTATTTTCTGTAGTTACGTTGGCGGAGAGTATAAGGGAGTGTATGGGCTCAGGGAAGGAGTGATATTTGAAACCGAAGCTCCGGTGGTCTATGCTTGCCCTGTTGATACTTTTGACCTGATGAGAGACGGTTGCTGGCTTCCGGGCCATGAGAGATTCTTATTCCCTTCTATAGAGTCCATGCTTGAGAAGTACCCTTCTCCGGCTGATTTCAAGAGAGATTTCCAGGAATTCTTCAGGAGCCTTACGCCTCAACAGGTCTTTCCCAACTCTTATTCTGGAGATGATTCTGAATATGATCGTGAGCAGCGCAGGTTTGCAGAGATGCGCTTTGAAACAGATTACTGCCGCTCATCATGGTGGACGCCAGGCTGCACTGAGGTGACATTTCCAAAGCCGTTGAAGGTGAAGAACTGCAGAGTCTTCAGCTCACCAGAAGAGCTTGAGAAGATGCTCTGACAATATTCACTTCTTCAAGAGCATGTCGCTGTAAGAATTAGATACAAGGTCTTTTTCTTCTATCTTGAAGAGCTTCATGTAGTGCTCGCACTGCTTTTCCAGATCAGGCTTTTTGATGGTGCCGAAATCATCCAACACCTCTATTTCGACAAAGCTTCCCAGGTCTTTGACTTGGTCGACGTGGAATTTCACGTTCTCGAAGCGGTAGATGTGGCGCTTTTTGTCTACCACCACAAGCACCTCCAGCGCGCTCTTCAGGATTTTCCTCAGGTCTGGTTCTGACCCTCTCCTGGGCTCATAGAGGCTCACCTCTGAGGCCTTAGGCCCGGCATCATCTTTTCTTCTGTAGAATATGAGGTTGTTCTCGATGTTGCCCTCGCGCAGCTTCAGCCGGCCGTTCGGCACGTTGAAATAGGTATCTATCTGGTGATCCAACCCCCAGTAGTCAGCGCCTAGCTTCGTCAGGATGTTGCGTATCTTCTTGGGATTCTCGCATCGCGCCTTTATCTCGACGTTGAGATGGTCCATTGGAACAGTAATCTATCGCTGGTTTATATTCATTTAGGGGCTGGAAAATACAGACATGGAAATCTACTTCAAGAAAAATAACTCTCTACTCCACCACGTTGACGTGCGCTGCTATCTTTGTGACTATTATCAGAACACAGATTTTTTTGTTTGACGCATCTAGTTATGCTTTCTTTCTCTTTCCTTTTTCATCTATGTGAAAATCTTCCTCAAAATCTCTCGGCGTCGGCTCATATGTGGTTTCGTGAAACTTGTGATTATGCCTGTTTAAGTATTTAAAATTTATCTTGAAATCCAAATTCTTTAGGAACCCCATGTTGTTTTCCATCATCCAATCACTTACGTTATCGCAATGATCTTCATTAATTATTTTGATGTATTTTTTTGGCTTTACTGTGAATATAGCCCATCCTCTTGCTCCATCATCATGGTCCTGGAAGAGCTTGTATGTTTTTCCATCAATTGATATCAAATCATTATTATCATACGCGAATCGCGAGTCTTTTTGTGAGAATCTATTATAGCTTTCGTCGCATAACCTCACTTCTTTTCTGTTCAGGCATAGCCCGGCTCCTTCTGTAAGGACTCTTTCCAGGCATTCTTCATGTTTTCTTGTGAAAAGAGGCACATGGCCGAAGCCTGAAAATGTGTATATATGCTGTGAAAACACATCAATCTTTCCTTTGTGATACCTTGCCCAGCATTCTGCATCAGCGACTCCTAAAAAGCATCTGTAGATTGCATCAGGGCTGCTGAAAACAGCTTTTTTCTTAAGCTCTATCGCTCGCTTATTCTCTTCGCGCAATAATTTAGTTAAATCAACCTCTGTTAGTAGCTCAAGGATTGTTTCAGGCTCAGTCCTGTCAGGATAGAAATACCCTTCTTCGGTCGGGTCTATGCCTTCAAATGATTCGCTGTCAGGATCGAACTCCAGCAGAAGTGAGAACTCTTTGCTTGGCCTCTTTGAAAAAGGCATTGGTTTCGCCCAAATAGAGGAATCATCTGAAGTCTCAAGCTGTTCTATCGCATAGCCAGGCAAATAAATTTTTTTTCTCATTTCAGAATGGTAATCACTTACCGCTTATAAAAGTTGCTTTTTTGTGAATGTATACTATTAGACAGCAATTCCTTACTCCACCACGTTGACGTGCGCTGCTATCTCTTTTATCTTTTCTTTGACTTTTTGCTTGAGGTAGTCGAGGTTTATCCCTTCGATCTGCTTTTCTAGGTCGTGGATCTCGTCCTCTATCTGCTCTGTCTTCTTGTCGATGCTTTTTAGCCAGCTCTCGTTCTCTGAGATGTTCAATGCGACGACGCTCTTGTTGACCTTTGTCGCTGTCTCCTTGTTGGCTTGCTTCAACCTCCCTAGGTCTATCTTCTGCTTTATCAGGTATTCTCTGGTGAGCCTTTTGATCATTTCCCTTGTCTTCTCAAGCTGCCTGTCTTTCAGCTCAAGGTTCTCAAGCTCTGAGTTCATCTTCTTCAATAAGTCATGGATCACCAGGCTGTCATCTTCCTCAAGCGCTCCGGCCGGGTCTGCTATGTATTTGTCTGCGAAGTTCTCTTGCTGAGCGTTATGGGTGTATTTCTTCAGAGGCCTGTTCAATTCTGCGAAGGTGGTTATCATCTCCTGCTCGATGCTGTTAATCTCTTCCTCATTCCTTTTCTTTGCGTCTATCACTTCTTTGAGATCAGCGTATTCCTTGCTCTCCTTCAGCTCACCCAATCGAGTTTCAAGCTTCTCCTTTTTCTTACGGATAAGGTCAAGCTCATTATCCTTTTCCACCTTCTCATTCTCAAGATTCCTTTTCTTGTTCTCATCATCGACGAAGTGGTGAAGCCTTATCTTCGCCTCTTTTATCATGTCAATCCCCTCGTCATCTATCTCTCTCTGGAGATTGCTGAGCTCACGCTCAATGTTCTTAACAACCCTGATAATCCTTGCGAGCTCTGATTCCATGAACTGGCTAAGCACAAGATAATTCTTGCGGGTGTCCTGGCTTAGCTCTCCAAGTGATTCTGAGAACCTGGCTACGTAGTGGCCTATCCTTGCGAAGTCGTCAGGAACATCAAGCTCACCAAGGAACTTCTTTAATCGCTGGATGTAGACTTTTCTGTGGCCTTCCATTATCTGCTTCTCGCGCACAGTGATGTTGTCGTTTATGAGGACTGCTTTTTCCAAAGCTTCGAGCCCTGCGTGTCCTTCTGCGATAAGCTCCTTTACAACGTTCTTCGCCCTTGAGATCCTTATGTCCAGGTGCTTGTTCTCCACCTGATTGTTGAGCCAGATATCAATATCTGCGAAGTTTACCGCTTCCTCTTTTTTCTTCCCTCTGAATATGTCAAATAATCCCACTTTAAACCTCTTATATGGTTGATGGTTCATTCCTATTTTAAATGTTTTCGGATTTTTCTGGACTAGCAGTTTCAGTAATGCTAAGCTAGCCCTTTCTAGGCATTAGTTTTATATATCTGAATAGGATATATTATTATTATTATTATGAAACGCGGGTTTTGGAAAAAAGATGAACTGAAGGGTGAGGCCTCTCTTGAGAGAAAAGTGTATTATCACAGGAAAAACCCTACCCTGGATAACATTGATGATGTCTTGTACGCTGTAGGAGATGCGGGCCGCGAAGTGGAACAGGAGCATTTGATCCCTTATGACGGCCGCACTTTGTTGCTGTTCGAGAACTTATCCTCTGCGCTTCATAGCAGCGATAAGTACATCATAGTCCCGGGATTTATCATAGGCGCGCCGAAAAAGTATGATCCTACGTCGATGCGGTTCGGGAAGCGTGAAACAATGGTATCCCTTGTCGAACCAATCAAGGATGATGATCTGAAGGATAAGGTAAGGATCTTGCTTAAGGAGAAGGGCCTTACCAAGGGCTATGATATTTCTTTCTGGTGACCAAAAGCTTCGCAACAAGCCGCATCCTGTTTCTTTCCATCGTAAAACATTTAAACGCCCACCCATGCCCTTAAGGCTATGTTTTTCAGCTTTGCAGAGATATTTGACATAATAATAATGGCTTTCGCCATAGGCTTCATCTTCAAGGATGTATTCAAGTACGCTCCTAAGGTGGAGGTCTTCACGCCAGAGTATTACATCAAGAAGGCGAGATTCAAGTGGAATGATTTCTGGTTTGCTGTCGCTGTCGTGGCTCCCAGCATAATCCTGCATGAGTTCGGCCACAAGTTTGTCGCCTTGGCCTTTGGCATGAGCGCAGTCTTCCACGCAGCCTACACATGGCTTGTCATAGGGATCATTATGAAGCTTATCAACTTCGGATTCATATTCTTTGTCCCAGCCTATACATTGATAAGCGGCGGAGTATCACATTCACAGATGGCCATGGTGGCTGTCGCCGGGCCGCTAGTCAACCTAGTGCTTTGGCTAGGAGCAAAACTTGCTCTCAGCCAGCAAAAGAAGCTCAAGCTGAGCAGGCTCAACCAGCACCTATTGTTCCTTGTCAGCAGGATTAACATGTTCCTATTCATATTCAACATGCTGCCCATACCGGGCTTTGACGGCTATAGCTTCTTTAGCAGCATATTCAAAGTGTTGTTCTGAGAATCATTGGCCATTCTAGGATAGTTATAGACAATAACTTTTTATATCTGAGAGCAATCCTTTTTTTTTTGATGATTATCATGGATAGTTTGGAGCAGCAGGTCAAAGCTGAGCTTGTAAAGATTGATGTCAGGAGGCAGGATGCCTTGTTCAAGGAGCCGAAATACCAGCAGATGCTGGAGGATAAGATCCGTTCTAGAGTGAAAAGCCTCTTGGAAGGGAACAAGTTCATCACGAATTATGATGAATACTATGATGTTTGCAAGAACATATTCTACAGCATCAGGAATATAACTGATGAGTTCCGTATGCAGGCTGAGAGCAGGTACTGGAGCATCGACGAGATCACACAAAGGGTCGGAATAATGATGAGCACAGAGTTCGATATCCCCGTTGACGAGTGGGTGGCTTCGTTGGCTGAGTTCGAGAATGATAATAAAAGATTGCTAATAGGTCTTTGGAGACGCAGCAAGGTGGTTGGTCTGCTTGCCGAGACAGCCAAGGAGAAAGGCCTGGAAAACGCCATCTCAAAAGGCTCAAGGTATGATATTATCCGCCAGATCTTTCCTTCAGACCAGGATTACATAACCAATCGCACGATAAACTTGCCGCTTTCCAATGCGCTTCTTTTGGAGTATAAAAAGATTGGTCATATGTTCAAGAGAAAGGAGCTCGGGTTCGAATCAGTCAGCAGTTCCTTCTGGACTCTTCTTACCTCTTTGTATCCTTTTGAAGAGAAAATCGCGCAGAGCCTTGAGAAGGATTTGGCTGAAAGGGAAGCGACAGAGATATACGGCGCTAAATGATAAATATATACTATTTACTTCCTTTTCTTGATTATCTTCTTCTCTTCCCAGGGATAAATATTGCCGAAATGCTTCTTTGCATTATTGATTAGCTCTTCTTTTGTCAGCTTACCTTCATATGGTTGATAGTCAGAGAAATGGTCCTCACCTGGATAACCAGGGATGCTCCTCTCGCGCGCATAGATGTTGCTGCAGGAGTTACATCCATAATAGAGGGTTTGATCCCCTCCGTCCCCGCATGCAAATCCCCAAGAAATCTCGGTTGAGGCGATTTCTTCTAATTTACCTTTCTTACAATCACAACGGACATAACTTATTTGTTCTGGCATTTTAATCTCCTGGCTGAGGGGATGACTCATTAATTTATAAATATTTCATTTCTCTTTGGAAAATTATTGCTTTTATTTTCTTTCGGGCGCGCCAGTATAGGATGAGCAGTGCTACCAGGCGCGGTTTATGTGATACCGCTTCATGTCGCGTGACGTTAACTTTTTAAACCCAACTCATTCTTGCTCGTAGCATGACAGACGTAACATTCATCACAGGCCTTTTGAAGTCGATAATCACTCTTTTCATAATTGTCGATCCTTTTGCGAGCGCAGCTTTCTTCCTTGGGTTTGCCAAGAACGCATCAAAAGCTGAGAGGAATAAGGCGGTGCTCACTGCTATAAGCGTGGCGGCAGTGCTGATGTTCGTATTCCTGTTCTCAGGATTGTCAATACTGAAAGTCATGAACATAAGCTTTGACGGGTTCAAGATAGCAGGAGGCCTTATCCTTTTGGTGCTTGGCGCGACCACAGTGCTTGGCATCGACATCGGAGGAAGCCACAGGGAGAACATGAAATCAGCAGCCATACTGATAGCCACCCCTCTCCTCTCAGGGCCCGGGACCCTTGCAACCCTTGTGGTCTTATCTAAGGATTACGGTTACATCATACCGGCAATAGCCAGCTTGCTCATACTTGCAGTCTCATACATCATACTAAGGTTCTCGTTCAACATCCATAACGTCGTAGGGACAGAAGTGATTGATGTCCTGTCGAAAGTATTAGGCCTGCTCTTGTCAGCGCTGGCTGTCGATTACATCTATTCAGGAGTTGTAGGGCTGATATCTGGCGGGTTATGAACTAAATCTTTTTATACTAAGCCTCGTTCCCTTTTCTTATGAGCACTCCAGAACTCAGGAAAATTCCTACTAAAGAGACAGACCTATTCAGGGAATTATATGAGGTCATGCTTCTCAACCCTTTCTATAATGATAAGGACCGCGAAGGAGCAATCGAGTCTTTTCGCGAGAAGTTCGTGGCAAAGCCTGCGGCCATCATGAAGATGCGTGGTGGAGAGAAGGATGTTATGAGCTTCTACAGGTTTTCACCCCACAGGCTTGTCACTGGTCAGCCGACTGACGGCCGTTTCCTAATCCAAGAGGAAGAAAGATATTTCCTGCTCAACAACGCATATCTTGCGGTTAACAAGGAGAAAGGCTTCGGTATAAACGTTATCGATTGCGAGAGTTTAAGGCCGAAGGAGCATTATCCTATGGTCATAAAAAATATCATATCCATTATATCAGAATCAGAACTGTCATCAGGAGATAAGTTGCTCCTGAGAGATCTGGCGATAGAGTCTTTTCATGACCGCTTGAGAATCGCCTCAGACCCGACTTACAGCTCAATGAAGACCTTTCGTGATTGCCTTGACGTAAGATTTCATCCTAATGTATTCTATAAGTTGGTCGGTTTCGGCTTCAAGATGAAGAACCAGATAATCGATGAAGTGGATGGCAAGCGCTATGTTCTCAATTTCATTGATTTAAGATGCTAAGAACCAGTTCGTACATCGCAGGATATTTCTCTGGGTCAAGGCTGTCTGTGTGGAGGTCTGTGCCAAAAGAGCCTTTGCAGATTCCTTTGATCTCGTAGTTCATGGCCCCATCAAGGTAGGCGCTGTCAGAAGTCACCACTCCGTCGCCATTCTCATTGTCATCCATGGCGCAGCCAACGCTTCTCACAGCATAGACTTTTGCTCCTTCTGGCAGTGATTTTGAGTTAAGCCTTTGCAGGAATATGCTTCCTTCTGCGAGCTCAGAGCATTCCTTGCTCGCTCCGAATACTGAGCAAAGATTCATCACTTTGCCAGTGACCCCGTGATTAGGAGTGTTTATCAGCACAACCTTATCGACTTCGCCGTAACCGAACAATTCAAGATATTGCCTTGTCACAAGCCCGCCCATGGAGTGGGCCACGATGTTGACCTTTGGCGAGCCCGTCTTCTGCTTCACAAGAACGATTATCTCTTTCAGCCTTAACGCGTAGTTCTCTATGCTCTCAGTTTTCTGCACATTGACGCGATAGGATACTAAGTCGTAGTGGGTTATGTAATAATAGCTGGCTCTCACAGTTATCGGCTGGCTTATCATCCCCCATTCTCCATTCACTCCTCCGAGGTCTGTTTCCAGATCAAGCTCACCGAATGAGACGAATCTTTCTGTTGAAAGCTTTCTTTGCATCTTAGAGAATGCCATCATAGAATATTCTGGGCTGTTGGCGTCGTTGAAGGCATGCCCGTGGATGAATATCACAGGATAATGCTTCTCATCATCAGAGCAGCTGTTTGCTGTGCAGCAAGGAGTGCATCTAGCCTCTGAGCAGCACATATGAGGATTATCAGGAAGTGTGGTCTGGGATGGTATGTCAACCGGCCCTGGGAATGAGATTATCTTCTCTGCTTCCAATGCACCAAAGTCCAGTTTGATGAATGATGATATCATGTTCGCGTCTTTCAAGGATTCATTTGATGTGTGATTGTCTGCTTTGCAGAAGGCTGCCAGTTGTGCCTTGTTTTCAGAGTTGTTAAGCAGGATAGTACTATTAACCTCGGCATCTTCAGTGGCGTCGCTAGCATTTAGCTCGCTTCCTGCCGGCTCCGAAGAGGCGTTGTTCTCTTTCTCGAATTCATACGATAGTTTTCTTAGGCCGCCGCATCCGTCGCCAAAAGTCAGGTTGCTCTCAGGATTCTTCTGTTTCAGCAGCTCCTTCCCTTTCATTAGCAGAAGCTCTGTTCTTCCTTTTGCCAGCAGGAAATCAGACTTTTCCCTCTCCAGCCCTTCAAGGCTCTGAGCGATGGCTTTGCCGAGCTCATTCTCGCTGATATCAGTTCTTCCTGTGAGCATCTTTAACTGGCCTAAGATGGTGTAGGTGATGTTGGAGAGCTCGTTCAATCTCTTGTCGTTCTCAGGGCTGCTCTCATTGGTGCAGTGATCCAGCAGTTCTGCTGAGAAATCCTGGTAATCCTTTGTTTGCTTCAGGAGCTCTATGTTGCTGTTCCTCGCGTCGACAAGCTCGACTCCTGCCTGGATAGAATCCTTGAACAAGCTGATTACGGTGATGGTCTTGTCGACCAGTGCCTGGGTGAAATAATCTTGTGTGAGAATATAATCTTCAGAATCCCAGGCATCAGCCAAACGTTCGCTGGTATCTACGGCCATGACCACTTCAGGCAGAGAGGAAGCGAGCACTCCCTGAAGCTTGTCACCATCAACGTTGTCAGGAAGGACTGGGAGCATATTCTTGAACTGAGCATACAGTCCTCTGAGCTCTTTAACCCGCAGGAACCAATCCTCAATGGATGTTTTTTTCTCAGATATGATTTTCTTTTCTTCTCCTGTCAGGTCGTAATTAGCTATTATGGTCGCGCTCTCAAATCTTGATTCTCCATCAGTCAGGCAGACTACTGTCCTGATGTTCTTGCATTCAGACTCAAAAGAATAGATCCTCTGGCCTCGGCCTTTACCAGGCATCTCGATATTGAACTCCTCCTCTAATGATTCCTTATGGTTCAGTATCTTTGAATCAGAATAGATGACTGATCCTGTGCTAATGTCCTTCAATGAGAAATTGCATTCTGTACTGCATCGGACAAAATTATTGTTGGTGATGCTGACCCTGGCAGTTATTGTTTCGTTGTTCTCGATTGAAAAGCTTTGGTGCAGAGGCATGAGCTCTATGCTCAGCTCATCGTTGAGCACGAACCTGAGCTTTGAGAAGACCAGGAACAGGATGATGCAGATGATGATCGCAGCTACGGAGATGATGATATATTTCTTGACCTTGCTGCCGGGTCTTTTCACAGTCTTTTCATGATGTTCCTGTTGCTCGTAGCCAGGAAAAGCTTCCTTGAGCTCCTTCACAGGCTCATCGACCTGACGAGAGGAAACAGTCGCCGGCTTGGCAGGTGCTAGCCGCTGCTTCTTGACAGCTTTCTTGGCAGAAATCTTCTTCTGGCTCTTTCCACTTCTCCTCTTCTTCGCGACCCGCCCCTTGACCATCAATCAGTTGGCTGTTACGTGTGCTTATAAATATTTTGGAGATGCCGGTATTTCACGGAGAATAATGAAAAAATTTATTAATCCTCAAGCCTGATTTTGCAGTATGAAGCTGTGCAGCGCCTGTTTGCTAGGAGTGAAGTGCCGCTTTGACGGGGCGGGGAAGCCGAATGAAATAATCATCGCTCTCTCGAAGAAAGAGCATTTCTTGCCTGTCTGCCCTGAGCAGCTCGGAGGATTGTCGACGCCCAGGAGGCCTGCTGAGATCAGAGGCTCAAAGGTCATCACTGATCTTGAAGAGGATCTGACGCCTCAGTTCAATCGCGGAGCAGAAGAAGTTCTCAAGCTCGCCAAGCACTACGAGATTACAGAGGCCATCCTCAAGCAGAGAAGTCCATCCTGCGGCTGCGGAAAAGTCCATGACGGCACATTCTCAGGCAAAATCATCAAGGGCGACGGCATAACAGCAGCCTTGCTGAAAAAGAACGGCATCAGCGTGATTTCTGAAGAAGAGCTTTGAGAGTTCTACATCGCTTCGCAAACTTTTTTCCACGCAATCTTTATAAAATAGAGGGGTTTTCGTCTTTTCATGATTCAGAGTGTATACGTAAGGGAGATGACTCAGGAGGATTATGCAGAATTAATGTCTTTGTTCGGACAGACAGGCAGACGGTTCACTAAAGAACATCAAGAGGTCGTTAAACATCCTTTGAATCCGAAGGACAAGCAAGGGCTATCTTTTGTTTTAGCTGCGAACTTTGTATTCAAGTGCAATACTTGTGAAGAGACTGGATTGCAGCCGTGGTATAAACTTATTATACAAACTATTGGCGGTTCCCCTATGCACAGAAGTTTTACCTCTTTTGATGATTTGAGAAAGGGGTATGGTGGTTCGAATCTTTTAAGAATAATCGAAGATGCTGAATTACCCGATAATGTTATGGACTCTGGATTAAATTATTTAAAAAAAGAAGGATATGTCTGTGACCATTGCATGGATTCAGTTTAGTTAGATCCGTTCTCTGATTTTTATATCGGTAAAAAGGCAGCGTTGCTGCGCTGATTCAAAGATTAAGAACTCCTAAATCAGTCTTACTCTGTACTTCGCCTTGAAATTCTCTTTTGGCTTGAGAACAACAAGCCCTTCTTTGTTGTTGAAGGCATCGCCAGCGCAGCTCATCGGCTCCAATGCGATACTGTCCCTCGACGGGGGAATATAAACCTGGAGATGGTTGAATTTGCCGCTGCCAGTTTCCTGCCAGATTATCAGCTTTGCTTTCTTTTCTTTGCTGAAGAGGATGGTCTTAGCTTTTCCTTTCTTCTCTTCTAGTGCAAAGCATGTGTCGAACTCCTGCTTTCCAATGAGGCGCTGCCGTGAAAACCTGTCGAGAGTTCCTTTGCTACCTGTCGGTATCATGCGCTCATCGACTTCGAGGAACGTGGACGAAGGAAGTTTCAATGAAGAGTCATCTATTTTCTCGTCGAGATGGAGGTATGGGTGCCATCCGCAGCCAAAAGGCATCTCCTGCTTTCCTGTGTTCTTCACCCTGGTCTCAACAACAAGCCCTTTCTTGCTCAGACTTATCTTCAGCTCTGCCTTGAAATCAAATGGATAGCCTTCCAGCTCGTGCTTATAATTGTAAGCCAGTTTCACGCTCGCAGAATCCTCTTTTGCTTTCCTGCTTTTCAGGATAAACTTCTTGTCGCGCAGAAGGCCGTGTATCGCATGGCCGTGCTTAGGATTTATCGGCAGAAGATATTCCTTGCCGTCAAAAGAATATTTTCCGTCCTTAACCCTGTTAGGGAACGGAATCAAAAAATCGCTTCTTGCTCCGCGGTGCTCAAGCATGGCTTCTGGCGTTGCATAGCCTGCTATGACAGAGAAATTATTTCCTTCCTTGACAAGCACCAGCTCGTTGATATTGGCTCCGTAATCAGCGATGATAGAGATGCCCTGTCCTGTAGCGTCATCAGTCATGCGTATCCTTTTCAGCTCTCCAAAATAATCTTCATGTATTTGCATCATGCTCTCATCAGATATAATAGCCCTGTGGCTTTAAAGATTTATCTCGTCGCCGATGTTCGGAACGATGACCTGGAATTTTCCCTGCTTTTCAGCCCATTCTTTCATAGTGGCGATCTCACTAGGGTCTCCGTGCTGGAATACCAGCTTCTTAGGATTTATTTTTGTGATCATGGCCTTCAATGATGCTTGGTCTGCGTGGCCTGAGAACTCGAACTTGTTGACATGGCATTTTACCATGGTCTTCCATCCGTCGAGATAGACGAATCCTTCCTCCATGAGGTGGCGTCCGTTGGTCCTCTTGCATTGGTAGCCTGTGAGCAGTATGGAGTTCTTTGGCTCATGCCACATCTCTTTGAGGTATGATAGCACTGGGCCTCCCTGCAGCATTCCGCTCGTGGTGACAAATATTCCCTGCCTCTTGAGAGCTGATTCTCTTCTCTTCGGGCTGCTTATAGGAGTCAATATGCCGTTGATAGCCTTCACAAGCTGCTTCTTGTTGTTGACATAAGGGTCGTCTGACTCGGCAATCTTTCTGCTCATCTTCTTGCACATGCCGTCATGGTATATTGGCACCTTGAATTTCCTCTCTGAGAGCATGATGATTATGTCCTGGCTCCTTCCAAGGGCAAACGCCGGTATGAGAACAGATCCTCCGTCGGCGATGGTCCTTTCTACCTCGTCAAGGAATCTTTTCTTCTCCTGCTGCCGGTCAGTCATGACTCGGGAGCCATAGGTGCTTTCTATTATCAATAGGTCGATGTTTTCATAATCTGTGAAAGCCCCTTTCACCATCTCTGTCGTGTTGAGCTTGGTGTCTCCTGTGTAAAGAATCTTTTTTCCTTCAGCTTCCACGAGTATCATCGCGCTGCCTGGGACGTGGCCTGCGTTTCGAAACATCACTTTCAGCTGTCGGTGCTTGTATTCCTGGTCGTAGCGCACAAAGCGGATGTCCTTCTCTAGTTTCTTTAGGTCTACCTTGCCGTAGGCAGGATGCATGTTCTTGATCCTCGCGATCTTGTAAGAGTCTTTCAGGAGTATCTTTGTGAGCGCGTAGGTCAGCTTGGTGCAGAAGACAGGGCATATGATCTTATAATGCTCGAAGAGTGGCAATGCTCCTGTGTGGTCGAGGTGAGCGTGGCTGATGAACAGCCCGTCGATGTCAGGCAGGTTCATGACTGCTTCCGGATATTCAAAACCGTTCTCCTTGAACTTGATGCCTGCGTCGAAAAGATAGCGGTCTCCGCCGGTCTGGAGCTCTATGCAGCTTCTCCCAACCTCTTTTGCTGCTCCGTGGAATATGAGCTTCATATGATTTTTTCTTGTTATGATAGTATTTAAAGTTTTGTATTGACGCATGATCTGCAGAGTTTCGAAAACTATTTAAATATTCAATATTTAATCAATCAAATCATGATTATTTCTTCCGGTCTATCAATCGAAAACTATATAAATAGAAATAACTTTCAGAATAGTTATATCTGAAGAAATAAATCTTTATAAAATTAAAAAATGAAAAACAATATTCGGGGTGAACCAATTTTGAAGCAAAAAAAGATTTTCAATGTGTTCTTCAGGGAAAAGCCCGCCATGATGCTAGTCACCCTCTATAACAAGAATGCAGGAAATGATATATATGCTTCTAACCTCGCAAAAGTCGTCGACTGCACATACAGCCACGTTGTGAAGATACTGCAGGAGATGCAAAAAGCCGGCCTTGTCGACTTCAAGAAAGAAGGCCGCCTAAAGGTTCTCACGCTCACAAAGAAAGGCCAGGAAGTGGCAAGCTACATCAGCAAGGTCAACGACCTGCTATGAGAGTTATCATTTATAGTGTACATAATATTTTTTCTGAAAAAAGAGAGGTGTTGCGACTTGGCATAGCGCTGGGATGGATTTGGGGGGGGAAGAGCATGAACGACAAAGGGAATTACCAAAAAAAATCAGCATTAGATGATGTCGTTGAGAATGATGGCACCACGCAAGTCATGAATGTCAGTATCATAGATAAAGATTTTAATAATCCCTCTGTTAAGAAGGGAAGCTATTGTTTGACTCTTGAAGGCTCCAATAAGGCCATGATCTTTGATCACCTTGGCAAATGCGCGAGCTTCATCCTCACAAGCTATCTTGATGCGCGCCTGGCAATAGACCAATCTTTCAGCGCAGAAGAGACCTCTGTGCTGAAGAAGTCAGAGCACCTGCAGAACCTTCTGGGAGAATTAAAAAGAATATCTTGTATAGAATACGATGATTTTCTAAAATATACTAACCAGCAGATAAAAAATATGAAATACTGTGAAAATATAGATCACTATCTGGATAATGTGATATGCACTGTCAACAACTGTTTATATAAAGACTGACCGCATAAATTCATATCATCATCTTATCTTCATCTTCTTGATGATTATAGAATCAGGCTCTGTAGTTATCTCGAAAGTGTCGGATGGGGAAAGCTCTGTGCTTCTTGTGACGATTTCAGGGATTATTATATTCCCTCCTCTGAATGTCAAGTCTGTTATCAGCTTCCTCTGCCTTCCAGGGTTCTTCTTGTCATCGACGGCGCTAATCATGCCAGTTATCATCCTTGAAGAATGAGCGTCTGTCGCCCTTGATTTATTATCAGAGGCCTTGTCATAGAGATACTTGGCTATGATGTCAGCGACGTTTATCTTGGATGTCTTGGTTATCAGCTGGAGTCCTGGGCTGACATTGGCCTCGATCACGAGCGGGCCCCTGGCGCTCTGCAATATGTCGACTGCACAGATATCTGCCCTTATGGCTCTTGCTGTGTCAATGGCTATCTTTTTTATCATATAATCAGGCTCATAATTCTCTCCTGTCCCTCCTGAATGGAAATTGGCTCTTGCCTCAAGAGGGCCTGCCTTTCGCTTCATGCTGGCGACCACCCGGTCTCCGACGACGATAAGCCTGAGGTCTATCCCTCCGGTGTCGATGTACTCCTGGATTATGAAAGGCTGCCTCAGAGTCGAGAGCGCATCAAGCAACGATGACGCTGCCCCGTAGCTGTCAGCGAACATCACTCCTTTGCCTCCTGTTCCGTGGGGGAATTTCATGACTATCGGGAATTTGATATCTTCAAGAATCTTTTTAGCTGCGTTTATGGTTGCTGTGATGTAGGTTCTCGGCATAGGGATTCCTTGCTTCTGGAGCTCAAGATGGGTGAGCAGCTTGTCGTGGGCGATGGTGAAAGCATCAGCTGATATTGGCATGTAGCATTTCTTGTTCAGCACAGTTGTGAGAGTCTTCAAGAGCTGGGCATACCTGAAAGATCCCTTGGCGTAGACGCAGTCATATTTCCCGAGAACTTTTCCATCGTAGAGGATTTCATCATCCTTGCCGGATATCTTGATATCAATCTTTCTTATGTCGAGCTCGTCCACTTCTGAGAAATATTTTTTCATCGCCTCGCCAGTCCAATCAGAGCTAGTGCTTCCAAGGCTTATGAGCGCTGCTCTCAAATTAGTGGTCATTGATATCACTTCTATTTTTTGTTCTCAGGCTTACTATCAGCATCTATCTTCAAGGGAGAGTCCACTCTTCTGGACGGGTCCACAAGGAAATCTTTCTTGAGTATGTTCTGCCCTATGAGCACAGGATATCTCATGTGGTTCCTGTCTGCGAGCGTGAACTTTGCGCGTATCTTCCTTCCTTTTATCTCCACTTCTGCGCGCACCACAGGCCGAAGCTTCATTCCATGGGCGCTCTTGATGAGCTTAGAATCGACGACAGGGCCAAGCCCGAGTTTTGTCGCGAGAAGAAGGTCTATGCTGCTTTTGGTGGCTCCTGTGTCTATCCTTGCTATGAGGTCATCGCAGGACTTCTCTCCGCGAATAGTCACGAATTCTGTCAGCCCGACGATGGTCTTGAGCCTTATCTCTTCATCATCGCTGATCAGCTCTTTATTATCTGTATCTGTGTTCATCTGTTCTCAGGCCTCAGGGTCGGGAAGAATATTATCTCCCTTATCGAGGGCATCTCTGAAAGTATCATGAATATCCTGTCTATCCCTATACCTATCCCGCCAGCAGGCGGCATGCCGTATTCCAATGATTCGCAGAAATCCTCATCCATAGGATAATTATGCTCAACATCTCCTTTGCGCTGGGATTCCTGCTCTTCGAGGCGCTTTCTCTGCTCATCTGGGTCGTTGAGCTCAGAATACATGTTGGCAATCTCTGACTTTGCAATGAAAAGCTCAGCACGCTCAACAAATCCTTGTTTGCTTCTGTGCCTCTTTGTCAATGGAGAGACTTCGACAGGATGGTCTATTATGAATATCGGATTGACAAGCTTGTCCTCGACAAGCTCTTCGAACAAGAAATTGATTAAGTGGCCTCTGCTCTTCTCAGGAAGATGGTATTCATGCTCCTCTGCCTTTGCCAGCAACTCATCGTCGCTCATATTCTCAACGTCTATACCTGCATGCTTCTTCAGCGCATCAGTCATGGGTAGGCGCTCCCATTTTCCGCTGAGGTCTACGTCCATGTCCCTGAACTTGAAGCTGGTCTTGCCAAAGACCCTGACAGCAAGGCGCTTTATGAGCTCCTCGCTCATATCCATCATCTTATTGTAGTCGCAGTAGGCCTCGTACCATTCTATCATCGTGAACTCAGGATTATGGTCAAAGTCTATTCCTTCATTCCGGAAGCACCTGTTCATCTCATACACTTTCTCATATCCGCCTACGAGAAGCTTCTTCAGATAAGGCTCGAGCGATATCCTCAGGAATAAGTTTGTGTTGAGGGCATTGTGCATGGTTGTGAATGGCCTTGCCGCTGCTCCTCCGTACTGCGACTGGAGTATGGGAGTCTCAACTTCGAGATAGCCGTGGGCGTTAAGGTAATTCCTTATCTCCTGGATCATCTTGGCTCTCAGGATGAAAGTCCTTTTCATCTCAGGATTTGATATCAGGTCAAGGTAGCGTTTCCTGTAGCGAAGCTCAGAGTCCTTTAATCCATGGAATTTCTCAGGCATGGGCCTCAATGATTTGGCCAAGAGCTCAAAGCTCTTGACTTCGACAGTCAGCTCTCCGGTCTTGGTCTTGAAGACAACTCCCTCGACACCGATGAAATCGCCAAGATCAAGCGTCTTGAAAAGATCATACTTATCCTTTCCAATCGTGTCCTGCCTGAAATATAATTGTATGGTGCCTGCCTCATCCATCAAGTTGGCGAAAGCTGCCTTTCCCATCAATCTATTGGTCATGAGCCTGCCAGCCACCCTGACACTGTTCCTCACGCTGTTCTGATCTTCATGAGTGATGTCCTTGTAGACCATCTTTATCTCGGTAGAGGTGGCGTTCTTCGCATAGCTGTAAGGGAACGGATTGATTCCTCCGGCCCGCATCTTCACTATCTTTTCCTTTCTCTCACTCAGAATTCTTGACTCAGTATCCATGGGATAAGGCATGCGAAATTCATATATAAAGTTATTGGAAAGAATCCTGATGGCTGAGAATCATAAACTTTTTAATCTACTTCGGAGTAGCTATCTATTATGGAACGGGTTTTGGAAGCAGGAAGGTTCTTGGACTGCATGGACATGCTTGTGGAGCTTCAGCGAGAGCTAGTGGTGGATGTCTACGATGACTTCGCAGGTACTCGCAGAAGGATTGGCTTTCCTGAGGAACAGCTCCACAAATACCTTGAGACTGGCACATTGGAGCTGACTGCCCAGCAGGAACTTGTGAAGAAGCAAAATTGCTTGGATGAGAGCATCGCTTCTTGCTTTGAGATATTTAATAGCGCCTATGACGAGGAGAAATGCATAAAGGATCCTTTCCTCGGCGATGAAAAGTTATTCCAGAAAAAGATTTATTACCTGCAGGAGAAGGACGGAGTGATAAATGTGAGTCCTCTAGTCTTGGACTCATACGCAGAATACCGCAATGACAAGCTGATCAGTTATTTCGTCAAGGCGCGCATCAACGGAAGGATGGCTGACAAAGATAGCTGTCTGGTCGGTATGCTGAGGGATTACTGGCAGGATCAAGGATTGTGCCTGATAAACAACGTGATAATAACCGAGAGCCCTGAAAGGATGTTATTTGTCGACGGAAGCATCAAGGCCGAAGCTGCGAGTTGCCTCGTCGCAGAGCGTTATCACGAAATTGACGAGCACCTGCTTGATGTAATGTCTTTAAGTTTCGGCTATATGTGCCGGCGCATCCCTGGCTTCAAGGACGCATTCACGACCATGCTGAAACATAACTTTCCTGTCAAGGTCATCAAGGAAGAATATTCACATCAATTTTAGCTTCGACACTACGCTGTCGACCTTCTCAACCTTGTCAGGGCCTATTGCTCCGCAGGTGACTGTTCCTGGCTCTACGACAGTATGGCCTGCGTCGGTGATCACAGAACTTGTAATTTCAAGGTCCTTTGCTTGCTGTATATATTGGAAGAGCTCTTTCTCGTCCCTGACCTTCAGGACGATCTTTCCCATGCCTTCACTGCGCCAGGATCTGAGGATTTCTTTCTCTGAGCGAAGGGCAGCTTCTACGCTGGCATGGGCTGCCTGCGCCGCCATCTTGCCCTTGGGGAGCTTGAGGTCGTCTATTATGAGAATCGCTTGCTTGTAATCCATTAGGAGATGATTGGCGTGCAAGTATTTAAAATTAGCGATGCGGCTCTCTGTAGATAAAGTTCATGGCTGAAGGAACGATATCCGCTTTTACACTCTCATTCGGCTTCTGGAGCTGCAGAGAACCGCCATCTAACTCTATGTAGAATGGATAGTTATAATCGTCCTCTGCAATCCTTATATTCACAGAACTGAGGCGGTCAAGATAGCTTATACCATAACGGTTGTAACCCGCGCCGTCCTTCGCAGGCCTTGTGTGATTTCCTATCAGGACCATCTGGCCTGTGAGAAGGACCATCTTCCCCAGGTTCATCTCCTGGATGCACATCATCTCAAGCTCCCCGTCATAAGGGCAACCATTCGGGTTCCAGTTCTTTATCGCGGCCTGCTGCTTGCCGTTGGTCATGTTTATGTTCATGATGTCTGGCAGGATAAAATTCCCAACTTCTCCTCCTTTGCGGCAGTATATCATTTCTGCGTCAAAAGTATCATATGAGAGGCTTGCTTCGATCATCTTTACCGCATAGGATATCTTCTTTATCCGCAGCTTCTTGAAAAGAGAGGCTATGAATCCGCTCTTCTCTTTCTCTGCATCATGGCACACCCTGCTCAAAAGCCCGAGGTTGAAACTGGAGGCGGCGTATAATGAAGTGTCATCAAAGCTCACCTTCAACAGGTCTGTGCCGCGGACATAGTCCTCAATATTCTTTTTCCCACCCATAAACTGCCTTTGAAGCTTGCAAGCCTGGTTGGCACTTCTGAAACCGAGGTTATGTGCTGTGTTACTTGCGGTGCCGAGAGGAATTATCCCTATTATGTTGCTCAGTCCCGGGCCGAACTCTGCCATGAGGGTATTAATCAACTCGTAGATGCTGGTGTCTCCGCTTGCGAGGAGGATCAGCTTCTTTTTCTTCTTCACCAGGTCGATGGAGAGCTGAGCTACGTCGCCCTTGCACCTTGTTTTAAAGAACTCATGGCCGGACCCGAGCATCCTCTCAAAGCGGCGCTCATGCTCTCCTGTACCTGACTTGGTGCTATAGATGACAGGTATCGCAGCATTTATCATGGAGCAGGGAAATCCGAAGGGCGATAAATACTTTTTGAATCAGAATCCGGAATCAGGCGCGCCTGGTTGCTCTTCCTATCCTATTCTGGCGCGGTAGAAAAAAGTGTTATGTGACTTTTTCAGAAAAGACGCACAAGATTTAAAAACACGGTGATGAATGATATCATTCATGTCTTTCCACACCGAGGAAGAGGCCGAGCTCTGGTATGTTTCTGAGAGGGAGAGGCTTGACGCAGAGTTCGCAGCCAGGATCGAGAAAGACCCTGAGAACATACCTTCGCACAGAGCCAAGTACGAGGAATCATTGAAAAAGACAGTCCTGCGCTTTCAGACTGAGACAGAAAAACTCGTGTCAAAGGAGAATTCTAAAAAGAACAAAAAGAAGTAACACTTCGTCCTAAGCATCCTTGTCAGCTGGATCGCGGTGCTCCACTTCGATCTGGTAGCCTTTTATGACAAGCTTCTCCTCGTCATGGATGATGTATATCTCTTCCAGGTCGTTGATCACTATGTCGTTGCCCTCAAGATAATAGGAGACGTTAAGCCTCCTTATCCTGACCTTCT
>Ga0268280_1000972_pt1 | contig 20659 bp, 23 predicted proteins | sample saktaG_9_FD_190139 | JGI IMG/M metagenome (GOLD analysis project Ga0268280, IMG submission 190139) | Saline water microbial communities from Sakinaw Lake, British Columbia, Canada - sak_2011_5_24_40m | ecosystem: Environmental > Aquatic > Non-marine Saline and Alkaline > Saline ... | reverse complement strand
ATATTAACTCTCTCTACAGCTTCATCCGCCCGACCCATCAACTCAAGTCTCCTAAAAAGATCTCTTGCTTCTTTAATCTTATCCATTTTTTCTCCCATTTAGTTTAAACTTTAATTCCTTTTTTCTCAAGAAAATCAATTACAGCCCTGTCAATAAAATTTCTCTTAGAAGGAAAATCAGATTTATTTTTTTTGGAACTATTAATAAAAACATCAATCTCATCAATAAGCCATTTACTTATCTTAACCGTTGTTTCCTCATTAGTTACCATTAGTATACGATTAGTAACTGAATATTTAAATGTTTTCCTTCTTTTTTAGAATATAGATCGCCCCGACTGCTGACAAGACGATAAGGATCAAAATTAGAGCGGACCAATCAAACCTTTTTATAAAAGCTCTTCTTCCGTTTTTATAGATAGCTACTGCTCATCTTTATGATAAAAATCTAGAAATTCTATTGTATCTTTTTCTTTCTGATATGTGTATGAAATCCTAAAACTGCCCTGATAAACTTCTCGCGTTCCCTTTCTCACATTTCTAATTGGTTTTCCCACTTCAGGATTTTCTACTATTCTCCTTATCTTTGACTTAATACTTTTCCGTACATTTTGGTCTTTTATTTTAGAAATTGTTCTTTTAAAATGTTCATCAAAGATGACCTCTACCATTTATCAAGTTCTTCAAGAAACTTATCAGCAGACATTTTCTTGAAATCCCCTCTTTCATGCCTCTTATACGCTTCTTCAGTTCTCCTAGCAAATTCTAAATCTTCCTTAAATTTCTCATCCAAATCATCTGCTTTTTTAAGCAAAATAGTGCTGTCATCTTTAATTAAAAGTAAAGTATCTCCCTCCTTAAAATCTCCCCGCATATTGCTCGGTATAACTATCTGCCCTTTTGAACTTATTTTAGTTGTATTAATTTGTACCATGGTAAGTTATATCTTACCTGCTATTTAAATCTTTCGTTATCTAAGGCTATAGGTAAAAAATACGCCCATCGAATCGGACAAAAGTCCACTACGCCCCAACCGCTCTTCTTCGAGCGTTCCAACACCCCAAAATCATTCTAACTTAATCGAAAACTTTCTGCCAAACGTTTGGAAGAAGATATTTTAGTTTTACTTTTTCATTCCTTGAAACAATAACCCAAGTGTTATCCAAATTTTTACGATTCATCTGAACCATCATCTCTCTACAAGAACCACATGGTGGAAGAATATCTGACTTGTGTATCGCAACAACTATTTTAATCTCATCTTCTTCTGGCATCATTTTAAAAAAAGCTGTTCTTTCAGCACAGGCCCCAAGAATACAATCAAACTCCATGCTCATTCCGTTATATACCTTCCCGCTCTTTGAGACTACAGTAGCCGAAACAGAATGTCTCTTAGAACGATTCTTCATTCCGTAGCTCTCACAGACCCCAATTAATTCCTTGTCTTCTTTTGTCAATTTTACCATCTTTCTCTAACTATTATTAGGTATTACACTTATTAAATGTTTTTGGAATAGTTCAACGCCCCAATTTCAAAATATGCCAACGCCCTACCAGGGTGTACAATTTTCACAAAAAACTGACAAACCCAGAACATTTCAAAATCAGCCAAAAATCAAGACCAGCAACGATAAAACAAGAAACCACAAAGCTTATAACGTCCACCCATGAAATGGGCATGTCATACAGAACGCCCCAACCGCTTTGACCAGACCATATCCTCATTAGACATGTGGACAAATCCTTAATATCTTTTTATAACGCTTTCTAAGAAGTCATAACTCTTTCTCGTTTGTTCTAACATAAACTGATAATATTTTTTTGATATCCCATCATTTGCTTTAGCTAAAGAATTAAAGTAGGATTCCTTATTTTCTTTATAGACAATTATCGGTTGGTATCCATTACTCATTAAAATTTTATTCATAATCAATCTTCCAGTTCTTCCATTTCCATCTAAAAAAGGATGAATGCCTTCATATCGTTTATGAAATTCAAATGCGAGAATTAAAGGGTGAATCTTATTTTTATTTTCTCTATGCCATTTTAATAAAGTCACTAACTCAGATTCAACATTTTCTGGAGCAGTTGTTATAGAGTTACCTACTATATTTTGGACTTTTTTAAAACCCCTAGGATAAGAAACTCCTTTTTGCATTTCTAAATTTTTTGTCAAAACATGATACAGCTTTTTTATCGAGGTGATATTAAACTTAAATGATTTTTTTAAGTAATTGAATGCCTCAATAGAGTTTTTTACTTCCTTAATCTCATTTTTATCGGAATATTTAGTGTCTCCTTTATCGATAATTTCACGAACTGCATGGGGCGGTATTTTGGATCCTTCAATATTATTTGAATTAAAAATAAATTCTTTTGCAAATTCTATATTCACCATTTCTTGACAATTCTTAGCATCAATTAAGTTATTTAATTTAATAGAGGACAATTCTATATTCTCAGGTAATTTTTCATTATGAGACACCTTGGAAATAATTTGGTTTAGGTATTTTTTCCTAAAGTCAAACTCTTCTTTTGTTATTGATTCTATATTATCCAATAGGAATTTTTCTTTATTTAGGGTTGGAGACTGTAGACCCATGCTTTTCTTAATAACATAAGGTTCTCCCATAAAAACTACCTTCTTTACAAATGAAGCATAGTTATTGCTTTTTGTTTTTTTAATTTCTATATGGCTCATGATTATAATAGGACCTGCCTATTTAAAAACCTTACTATTTGGGCAGGAAAAAATATTAATGTCATCGAGGGAGTAATATAGTTATATGACCTTTTTGGCACGAAAATATAATAAAACCATGACCTTTTTGGCACGAATTAATCCCATGTTAAATTGCTAATTCTGTCTTTTCAAAATCATCCTAAAATCAAGACCAGCAACGATAAAACAGAAAACCACAAAGCTTATAACGTCCACCCATGAAAGTCACAAAAGTCCTTTACGCCCCAACCGAGCCCATTGAACAAAGATGGAAATCGATGGGCATTCAAATATCAGTAACCTGCCCGTCCCCATTTAATTTAGATTTTTCTACAACAATCCCCTGAGAAAACTTTCTGCCAAAATAGGACTATATTTCCATATCTCCTCGTAATAATAGAATTATCTTCCTGCCAAAAAGGTAAAGATTAGAGTACTAAAATAGACCACACCCACTCAAAGAGTCACCACTCAATCTTCTCAAAATTCTTTCTAACATACAAAATATCATCCTTCAAAAGATAAAATTCAAGACTCATTTCAAGATTATTCTCGAAATACCTAACTTGTCCATCCTCATCAGTCTTCGGATCAAATATCTCCATAACCATCTCAGGAACCTTCCCACCTTTCCCATCGTTATGCTCCATTAAAATACCATGAAAATCAATTTCCCAAGCCCTTCCGTCAATCTTCACTTTCTCCCCTTTTTTAAGCTGCTTAATTGGCTTTGAGGCTTTTATTTCAACCATGAAACAGAAGAACAATTAAGATTTATAAACATTTCTTATCCATTCGACACTCCTGTGTTCATAAAAAAGATAATCAATTACTTATTAAGATATTAGTAAGGTACTAAATCTCCAGCCCTGTAAACTTATCCAGCCCCTTTGCACAGTCTTGAGCGATCCTAAAATTATCACCGTCCTAAACAGTCATCTTTCTATCATAAATTACATTCATCATTTGTTAAAGGTTCTTCATATTAATTAAGTAACCTTGAAGAAATAACGATAATAACAACTCCTAAAACAGTAATAACTAATGAAGAGAAAAAATTAATCAAATTAACCCCCGCAAAAATAGAAATCTTCATAACCCACTCACGTGTAAGCTCAAAAATAAAATTTCTCCACGCAAAAGCAATAATAAAACCTACAGCAGCAGCAATTGCAAACCTTATCTGCCTTCTCAACTCCTCTTTAAATTTCTTTTTCATGTTTTACCAATAAATTACTAATAACTTCTTCCAACATAAGCCCAATAAGCACAATCCTTCCCACAAATTACACAAGGAAGTTTTTTCTTTGGTTGACTTTCAGGAATGTTCAAAACTTTAGCCCCGCCACTCTTAAACTTCAAATCATCTTCACATTCTCTAGAATTGCACAAAGGAGAAAGACAAATCTTTTTATCCATAATCCCTTTTCTTAACTCCTCGTAATTCTCAATTTCAATAACATTATTATATAAAAGTTTCTTAGCTTTATCAAACAACTTCTCCTGAATCTCATCAAGGGTTTTCTTTACAATATTAGAAACATCTTTCATTTTAACTTCCTGCTTTTCCCCATTATCACGTCTTACCAAAACAACCTGCTTCTTTTCCAAATCCTTTGGCCCAATTTCAATCCTTATTGGTATCCCTTTAAGTTCCCACTCATTAAATTTAAAGCCTGGTTGATATTCTGTTCTATCGTCTATAAAACATCCAAACTTCTTCAATTCAGATTCAATCTCTCTCGCCTTTTCGATAACTTTCTCTTCCTTTCCCTTAATTAAAATAGGCACAATAACAACACAATTTTGAGCCATCTTAGGAGGAATAATCAATCCTTTTGAATCAGAATGAACTGCAAACATAATCCCCAGCATCCTAGTAGTAAATCCAAAAGTATTCTGCCAAACATATTCTTCTTTTCCTTCTTTGTTTAAAAATTTAATATCATAAGCTTTTGAAAAATTCTGCCCATCATGATGGAAATCGGGACCCTGAATTGCTTTTCCATTAGGAATATAATACTCAATAGAAGTTGTATAAACCGCACCTGCAAATTTCTCTTTGTCTGATTTCCGCCCAACAAGTCCAGGCAAAGCCATGATATTCTCACAAACATCTTTATAGATTGAAATTATCTTCTTTCCTTCGTTTTCCGCTCCCTTCTGATCTGCAAAAGCAGTATGCCCTTCCTGCCATAAAAATTCCCTCGTCCTTAAAAAAGGAGTAGGATGCTTAAACTCCCAACGAACAACACTATTCCACTGATTATATTTTAAAGGTAAATCTCTCCATGAACGAATCCATCTTGAATAAGAATCGTACATGATAGCTTCACTTGTAGGCCGAACAGCAAGTCTCTCATTTAATTTCGTATCTCCAGCATGAGTAACCCATGCAACTTCAGGAGTGAATCCTTCAACATGCTCTTTTTCCTTTACTAACAAAGACTCTGGAATAAACAAAGGAAAATAAACATTCTGCATCCCATATTTTTTAAATCTCAAATCAATTTCGCTAGAAGCTTTCTCCCACATCGAATATGATGCCGGCTTAAGAACCATACATCCAGAAACCTTAGTATAATCAGCCAAATCAGCCTTAATCATCAACTGAGTAAACCATTCAGAAAACTCGTCTTTATCCGCACTAATTCCCAATTCATGCTTCTCTTGTTTTTCCCGCTTCTCTTCTTTTTTATTCATCTAATAATTATATTTCCAATATTTAAAAAGCCTCGCATAAACAAAAAAATAAACCACCACAAAATCAACAGGCCTAGGAGGAATTGAACCCCCATTTTTCGGGCCGAAACCGAATGTTCTATCCGTTAAACTATAGACCTATAGAATAAATATCCATTTTTCCAGTTAAAATACTTTCCCTTTGCTCCAAGGTTAGATTAGTCGGACAAAAGCCAAATTTCTTCCAAACAAGATACCTTGAAAATTTAACCGAATTTTTACTACCAATAAGATCCATCCAACCCTCTAATCTTTTATTGCCATTAATTATAACTCTGTAGGTATACTTTTCATTGGGTTTTTTTGGTTTATAGCCATAAACAAAATATTTGATCCCTAAATGAGCTAACATAAGGCCTATGCCCTGTGTTAGCTTCTCTGAAATCGTAACTATCTGGATTGTAGGATAGTGATGGCGCCTAACTTTAAATTCATTATATTTTCCATAACATTTCCTGAAACCCAAATGCCCATCTGTATCAAACAAACCTCTTAAAAAACTCGCATAAAATAGCTTATTTTTACTTTGTAGAATTTTTTTTGGAATCTCCACCGATTGTGACTTCTTCCCAAATGGAAAACCCAAATCAAAAAGCCTTAAAGCAACTTCCTTATTGAAAGTAATCAAACCATATGTTCCTTTTGAAAATCTCTTTGCTTTAATATTGATGTCAAATAAATTATTAAGAAAAGGTACTACATATCCATCATAATAATCTTTTTCTTCAAGACTGCCCCCTATTTCTAACTCCATCTTACCTCCTCTTTTTCTTAAATACACATCCCCTGCATGAATACCGCATATCTCTGCAAGTTCTGGAGTCATTTTGAATACCATCTCAAACAACCAATAAACAAAGATAATCACAATTTAAAAACCTTGAGAATTCAATTATTTCTTAGAAGAAATCTTCTTTTTCTTCTTATACCACCTATAAACAATATAGGCTATAACAAGAATAACAATAATAAGAACATAAGTAGAAGTATTACTCTTTTGTATACCGCTTTCAGCCGCAGTTAGAATAACCAAATTAAGATTAATATCCTCACTATAACCTGTATTTAGCGAATCCTTATATGTAATACTTAAGGGAAGATTAATAGAATCCGCATTATTATTGAGTTTTATTTTAAAGTCTGCTGACTCAAAATCATCCGAATTCAAATCACCAATATACTGTTCTGAACTCGAAATTATCTGGTAATCCTCAGAATCTTGTAGTTTAACAGTTAAAAATTTTACATCGGCAATATCATTATTAATAAATTTAACATTAACATCCCCCAAACTATTTCCTTTATACAATGTAGTGCTATCAATCACTGCAAAAATCTTAGGAACACTCTTCACAACAACCCCAAAGGTATTATTATCCTGCCTTTCATCCCCAATAGAATTTAGATAATCCATTGACAAGGACGCCTCATAAACGCCCTCAGCCATAGACGGTGAAACAATAACCTTATACACTAAGTCAGCTTCCTCCCCCGCAGCAAGTTTTGAAATCTTTACTTCATCAACATCATTCAAGGGAAAAATTCCCGAAGGAAGAACAAGCTTAGCACGAATATCAAACAAGCCCAAATTACCATCATTTAGTACCTTAATTAAAACATCGCCAGAACTTCCAGGCGTAAGATCAACAGGGGAAAAATTAATGCTCTCTACCATCATAACATGCCCAAAATCAAGCCTCATTTGTCTAGCCGTATCAATTGCGGAAACACTACCAAAAACAAAGACAAGAACTAACAAACTTAAGAAAACTTGCAATCCTCTTTTTTGAGTATATTGTTCAACTTTCATTATTTTATGAAAGTTATGAAAGCTTATAAATGTTTCCATTTTTATTCGTAACGCAACGCGTCAACTGGTTTTAATTTACTTGCTTGATATGAAGGCAACACGCCTGAAAGAATCCCAACTAAAAAAGCAAAACCCAAAGAACCAAAAACAATTATCGGATTAAATGACGCCTGAAGTAAATTTCCTCCCAAGGCCTGATTAGCAATAATCTCAATCATCTTTGCAATTCCCGCACCAACAGCTAAACCTAAAACACCGCCAATTAAACCTAAAATTCCTGCTTCAATTACAAAAATTAGGAGAATATCGGAATTCCTTGCGCCTATTGCTTTCATCGTTCCTATTTCTTTTTTTCTCTCTAATACAGAAGTATACATAGTATTAGCAATTCCAATCCCTCCAACTAAGACAGAAATAAAACCAATCCCAACTAAAAAAGCAGTTAGAATATTAAGGATAGTTCCAAAGCTAGCCAAAAGTTCTTCAGGAGTTAGAATAGAAAAATCAACAGTTTTTTCAGTAACCCCTCTGTGTTTTATTAACTTTCTTTCAACATTATCCGCAACAGCATTCAAATCCTCTCCCGGAGAAGCGCTTACATAAATAAAATCCACTCGGTCCCCAGAACCATAAAGTTCCTTAAAATCGTCCAAGGTCATATAGACTTGACTATCATCTGTTGGGCTCCCAATCGCTTCAAAAACGCCAACAACTTCAAATTCGACATCATTTATCAAAATCTTGTTTCCAGTTTTCACAGGATTATCAAATAGAATGCTATACCGGCTTCCAACAACAACTTTCTTAACATCTCCTTGCTTAATCAGTCCCCCAGAAGCAATATCTGGCATCCCAGCATCTAAAATAAAATCTAATTTTTCCTTGTCCATCGGAAAGCCCATTGCATAAACATATCTTGATTTTTCTTTAAAAGTAACTTTAGCAGAACCAGCAACAACATAACTCACTTGACCAACACCCTTTATCTTTTCAATAAAATCTACATCATCCAATGTAAGTTGAACCGCTCCGCCCGTCCCTGGAGCCCCTAACTGCCCTTTAGGTTGTATAAAAAACCTATCCCCTCCCAATTTCTGAAATTCTTTATCCACCGTCTCACTTAATCCCAAAGACATACTCAACAAAACAAAAATAGTAACTATTGCAAGAAAAATCCCAAGAACAGTCAAACCACTTCTTACTTTTCTTTCCTTCAAACTTCTTAATGAAAACTTAAGATAATCTGTAATCATTCTATCCCCTCAACGCATCAACTGGTTTTAATTTACTTGCTTGATATGAAGGGACAGCACCCGAAATAAGCCCAATTAAAAAAGAAAACCCAGAAGCAAAGAATAAAAGCCCAAGTGATATATTTAATTGAATAATACTAGAGCCAAAAGCATTATTAGCAACACCTGCAACACCCAAAGAGATTCCAACCCCAAGAAAAACACCAATAAAACCGCCGGCCAAACCCAACAATCCAGACTCAATCAGAAATATCCAGAGAATATCTGAATTCCTTGCGCCTATTGCTTTCATCGTTCCTATTTCTTTTTTTCTCTCTAATACAGAAGTATACATAGTATTAGCAATTCCAATCCCTCCAACTATCAAAGAAATCATAGCAATTCCAATGACAACAACATTAATAGAAGTTAAAATTGTATTAACCGATGAAATTGCCTCCAGAGGAGTCTCAACAGAAAAATCTTCTTCCCCAACCTTCTCACCCCTGTCTTTTCTCATTGCTTTTTCAATATCATTTGCGACCTTCTCAATATCATTAGAATTTTTCACCTGTGCAATAATTAGGTCAGTTTCCCCTTTTTGAATATTAAGCAAATTTCTCATATCAGAATCGAGCATAATAACAACCTCATTTAACTGAAAACTACTTGCTTTTTTTAGGATGCCAACAACTTGGAAACTTTTTCCTTGTATCAAGATTACTTTTCCAACCTCAACCTCCTTCCCAAAAATATCTTTTGTAATAACACTATTACCCAAAACAACTTTTCCAGAATCTCCTGGTAAAAGAAGTCTCCCTTTCTCAGCTTCTAGACCGCCGCTTTCATAAACAATATCTGCCAATTTTTTATCTTCTGGAAGACTGCCAATGTATTTATATTGTGCATTCTTATTATATTCAATCTGCCCATTCCTGATTAATCTAGGAATGACAAGTTCAACACCAGAAACACTTTCGATGACCTTAACATCATGCTCGTTTAATTTATTAACAACAGTACTTCCAGGAGGCCCAAATCCTGTTCCAGAATTCTGAATTGTTAATTTATCTGTAGATAAAGAAGAAAACTGTCCAGTCACAGCAGTCTGCAACCCCTGTCCTAGAGAAATCAAGGAAACAACAGCAGCAATCCCAATAAAAATTCCCAACATAGTAAGCCAGCTTCTAAGTTTTCTTCTTTTCAAATTGTTAAAGCTTATTTTAAAAAAATCTGCAATCATTTTACTTCCTGACTGTATAACCTACAATCTTCCCATCCTTTAGCTTGTAAATCTTTTTTGCGTGATTCGCAATATTCTGATCATGAGTTACTAAAATGATAGTCTTTCCCTCTGCACTTAAATCATTAAACATAGCCGCAACTTCTTCTCCTCTTTTTGAATCCAAATTTCCAGTAGGTTCATCAGCAAGAATAACCTCTGGGTCATTTGCCAAAGCTCTTGCTACTGCAACTCTCTGCCTCTCTCCCCCGGAAAGTTGATTTGGAAGATGGTTCAACCTTTGCCCCATCCCCATCTTTTCAAGAAGCATTTTCGCTCTTTCTTCCCTTTCATCATACTCAACCCCCTGAAAAATCATAGGAAGCATTACATTTTCCAAAGCAGTCATCGTTGGAATTAGATTGAATGTTTGAAAAACAAATCCTATTTTCCTCCCCCTTATTTGAGCAAGTTCAGATTCCTCAAGTTCCTCAATATTGACATTATCAAGATAAATAGCCCCTTTTGAAGCAATATCTAAAGCACCAACCATATTCATCATAGTACTCTTTCCGCTTCCAGAAGGACCAACGATTGCAACAAAATCGCCTTTGTTGATTGTAACATTAACACCGTCCAAAGCCTTTACAAATTCATCCCCAAGATGATAAAATCTAAACACATCCCTGAGTTCTATTATCTTCTCTTGTTCTCGCTTTTTTATCTTAATTGATTTTTTAACTATTTTCTTCATCTTTTCTCCTTTAGTCAAACTTGAAACATTTTCCAGGTGTTACCTTTTCTCCTTAAGTATCTCAATCATTCTTGGAATGATACTTTCTGCATGGACTATCTGATGGTAATATTCCAAAACAATCTTAAGTTCTTGTTTTTGTGCTTTCGTCTTGGCCTGTTCCTTATATCTCTTAATAATCTCAGGTAAAACATTCTTGGACTTTAAAATCACGCTTTCATACTTTTTTTGCATAAGCTCCAAAGACTTAGACATTATATCCTTATCCATAAAAAGATATACCTTCCTGGAACCTGATTTTTTCATTCTCCTTACAATCCCCATCCCTTCTAATAGCTTTATCTCTGTGGAGATAGCAGACAAACAATACCCTGTCCTTTTTGCAATCTCTTCAAGTGAAACTTCCCCGGGTTCTGAGTAAAGAATTCCAGTAATTTTAGAAGTTAGTTCAGAAAGCCCATTAGTTTTAAAATTACTAGTCATAAGCTCAATAAATTCTTGTTTAGGCGATAAATTAGTAACTTTCATTACTTTATGAAAGTTATGAAAACTTATAAATGTTTGTGTGATAACAATCTCTCCGAGATTTATAAGGGCGGATTACTATTTGTTAAAAGATTGATGATTAATAAACATCAGCCCCCTAAAGTTCTCCAACCCTTTTGTTCAAGTCTTGAGCGACACTAAACTAGCTATCGCTTTAAACAAAGATTATTCTATTAAAATTTAGCCAGTAATAAATCTTCACTAGAAATGCTAAATAAAAATTTATATACTCCCAATAACTATAATTATCATGCCAAAAAGAGATAAATCAGACTTTGATGTTCTTCCCAAGTATCTCAGATACACTTTGATTGTTTCTTTTATCTTTTATCTAATTTACTTTATTTCCTCTTCAATAAATCCTATCTCAACATTTTTGCGTATTCCTGACTCCTTATTGATAACTGTAGAAAAAATGCTTAATTTCACGCCATCAATTATTGGCTTCGCATTTTGCATTTCAATAATCTCCATATCAATAACCTTTGCAGAATTTAATAAAAAAAAGACAAAAGAAAAGATATTTCTTTTGGAAGGTGTTTCATTCATCCTATATTTTATAATCCCGATAATCTCAACAACATTCGTCTTAATTCTCCTAATCACCGGAATAGCGCCACACATTCCGAATTCACATCAGTTATCTAATTTCTTAGCAAGCCTAATTTACCTAAATTCTGTATTGTTTATAATTAGTACATTCATGAACATAATACTATATAGGCTCCTTGGTTTTGAAAGAACTATAAAATAAATCAATAATCCGATTATTTTAACAGGCATAATCAAAATCCAAAACAACCTTTCTCTTTAATCATCCCCTTATATTTCCATAGAAGTTTAACACTACTTATGAGGCTGGTAAAACCCAAATCTTCATTTTTCTTTGCTTTTTGAATAATCTCACAGAAATTATGCTCATCAAATTCAGAAATATATTTTGAATGTAATGTAATAGCAATGTCCGGCTCTCCCCCTTGCAAGATTCCATCATGCCCAATTAAAAATCCATCTTGCCAAATCCTTTGCCCATTCTTAAAATCAAAAAACCTCAGAGAGATAATTCCTGCTTTAGGCATATCTCCCAAAAGAGAATTAGATTCAATAATATTAATGACTTTTTGCCTTTCTAAGGAATTTAAAGGCGAAATCTGAATTTTTTGCCCGCCTGCCGAACTAGATACAACGCTGTTACCAGTCATAAAAAATTTACTAAACAAAATAGCTACAACAACCATAACCAAAACAGAAATAACCACAATTACAAATCTTCTTTTCATAAATTATAAAAATAAAAACGATTAATAAATCTTATCAATCAAATAAAAACTAACCTATCAAACGAATAAGTGCGCTTTTTGCAAAATTAAAATCAGCCCGCCTCTCCGATTTTTTCATAACTTCCCCAATTAAGAAATTCAAACTCTTTTCATTTCCATTTTTATAATCCTCAACAACATTTTTACTCTCCTTTATAACTTCCTTAACAATTTTCTCGATATCACTCTCAGAAGTCTTCACAACCAAACCCCGCTCACGAACTGAAAATGAATTCGGAATAAAATCATTCATAATCTTCTTTCCAGATAACACTGTTATCTCCTCTTTAGAAACAGCTTCGATAAGTTCAGCCAAATGTTCAGGTAAAATCCCAACATCTTCAAGAGTCTTCCTGTTATAATTCAAGATTCTAAGCAATTCGATTGTAACCCACGAGATATATTTCTTAACATCGCCTTTAATGTGTTTATCCAACTTTTCAACAAATTCGACCAATTCCAAATTCCTAGCTAAAATTTCAGCGTCATTCTTCTCAAGCTTATATTTTTTAACAAGTTTTTCAAGTTTTACTTCGGGCATTTCTGGAAGAGTATTTTCAAGCTTTTTAACCATTTTCTCATCAAGACTAATAACTGGTAAATCAGGATCAGGAATAAACCGATAGTCCTCCCCTGATTCTTTCTCTCTCATCTTAACTGTTTTGCCCTTAACAGCATCAAAACTTAATGTATCTCTTTTCTGTTCAATTCCTTGTTTATAGTTATCAATCTGCCTCTCAACTTCATATTCAATTGCCTTTCTTATTGACTCTATAGAACTCACATTCTTAATTTCAACTCGTTCTCCATAGGTTGAAACATTAACATCGCATTTAATTCCTGCATTTTTTCTAACCGCTTTAATATAAGACAATGATTGAAGTAATGCATTCAACCACTCAACAACTTGAATAGAATCATAAAATTCAGGTTCAGTTACAATTTCAATTAAAGGCAACCCACTTCTATTGTAATTTACCCTCCCTGTGTCCGGATTCCACTGGGCAGGATCCTCTTCCAAATGACATTCCGTAATTCCCACACCCATGAAACTCCCATGCTCGCAAACCGGAACTGAATAAGCACCAGAAATAGTATTTTGATAACCCTTAGGCAAATCTGCCCAATTATAATGCTTTCTCTGCCATATTAGTCTTTTATCATGATTAATCTTGCACCCCAAAACCAACCCAACCTCAATAACCTTCTTTAACGCTTCTGAGTTAGGCAGCATCGGTTTACTTCCTGGCTGTCCAGTACAAATAGGACAAACACGTAAATTTGGTTTATCCTCTTTTTCATTTCCACTAGGCTTTGTCTTGCACATACAAAACAATTTCTCTCTAGTATTCAAATATCCGTGAATTTCCAATCCAATTTTTATAGGATATGCTTTCTTACCATCTTCTTTATTCATCTCGCTTTCCTTCTTCTTTTCCATAACTAAGCAATATAAAATACCTATAAAAACTTTGGTATCAGACATTAACTTTTTATATAGTCATTAATTAGAATAAATATGATGAAAATCAAAGAACTTAATCCGGGAGATAAAGTCATTTTAAAGACTTCTGAAAAGCAATGGCAGGGCACTATCCTAGAATCTCACGATTCTGAAGTTATCCTACTAAAACTTGAGTCAGGTTATAACATCGGAATAAAAGAATCACAAATACTTGATGTAAAAGTCATTGAGAAATCTAAACCAACAGAAAAAAAGCAGATTAAGCTTGAGAAAAATAAAACGCTTCCAGATATTGCATTAATAATCACAGGAGGAACAATCTCTTCAAGACTAGACCCCAAAACAGGAGGAGTAATCCCTACGGATGCAGACGAAATCTTGAAGCTAGCTCCCGAAATTTCAGAAATTGCAAACATAGCAGTAATAGAAAAACCAATAATGAAATTTTCAGAGAATATGTCCTATAAAGACTGGAAAATTCTTGCAGAGACATGTGAAAAACTTCTCAATCAAGAAAACATAAGGGGGATAATTATAACCCATGGAACAGATTTCCTCCATTATACATCTTCGGCCTTGTCTTTTTTTATCAAGAAACTAAATAAGCCTATAGCCTTAACCTATTCCCAAAGAAGTATAGACCGTGGAAGCACAGATGCAAATCTAAATCTCCTTTGCGCCGCAAAATATGCAATATCAGACATCGCAGAAGTTGCATTAATCGGACATAAAGACCTAAATGATCTTTCCTGTATCGCAATGACTGGCACAAAAGTCAGAAAAATGCACACTTCAAGAAGAGATACATTCAAACCAATAAATTCTGAACCCCTAGCAGAAATATCCAAAACAGAATTTAAAATTCTAAAAAATTTTAATGCACGCTCTAATCAAAAACCAGAATTAGACCTAAAATTCAATGAAAATACTGCATTAATAAAAATATATCCTGGACAGAATCCAGATATCCTAGATTTTTACGAAAAACAAGGTTACAAAGGCCTCATCTTAGAAGTTGCAGGACTTGGACAAATCCCAACCCAAGATGGAAAATTTAATTGGCTTCCAAAACTAAAAAAATTAATAGACAAAGGCATAACTGTCTGTGCAGCACCTCAAACAATCTACGGAAGATTAAATCCAAATGTCTATTCAGCAGGAAGAGATATAGAAAAGACAGGTGTAATCTACCTTGAAGATATTTTACCCGAAACAGCCCTCATAAAGCTATCCTGGGTTCTAGGCCATCCCAAATGGATAAAGGATAAACTAATCAAAGAAAAAATGCTCCACAACTTTGCAAACGAATTTAATGATAAACTTGGATTTGAATTCTAATGGAAACCGAATACGAGGTAAAGATCCTTGACATAGACATTCAAGACATTCAAACGAAACTAAAGAAAATAAAAGCAACCAAGATCGCCGAGAGAAGTATGAAAAGGCTTGTTTATGATATCAAACTGGATAAAACAGAACACCTTGGAAAATGGATACGTCTAAGAGATAATGGTAAAAAAATAACTCTAACAATTAAAGAAATAGTCCACAAAGGAATAGATGGAACAAAAGAAACAGAAATAGAAGTTAGTGATTTTGAAAAAACAGACCAATTTATCAGACTGTTAGGATTCGAACCTCAAGCTTACCAAGAAAATAAAAGAATAAGCTACAAACTAGGAAATATTGAATTTGAGATAGATTCCTGGCCTAAAATCCCTCCTTATCTAGAAATTGAAGGAAAAAGCATCCAAGAAGTAGAAAAGGCTATTAAACTCCTTGGCTTCAAACCGGAAGATGCAACATCCATCGGCGTTACAGATGTCTATGAAAAATACGGATTAGATATTCATGAATTTAAAGAACTAAAATTCGATTAATAAAACTTCTAAATAGCAAGAAAATAACTAGCATAAACAATAAGAATAACAGAAATAATTATAATCAATATCAAAGGTATGATTATCGATGAAAAAAAGGCTCTTAACTTAGACATTTTCTGATACTTTGAAATTCCTATTACCTGTATGCACAAAACATGTATAAATGAAATAACCTCAATAGAAACAATAAGGCTTACATAAACTATGCTCTGAGCATTCCATACAATATTCTGAATGTCGAATGCTCCCTTAAAGAACAATAAAGTAAAAATAATTCCTGCAAAAGCAACTATGGCTGCATAAATCTGCGAAACAGATGAAGAATACACAACCGGCTTATAAGTATTAAAATACCCTTGTTTTCCTCTAAAAATTAAAACACCCAAATGAGCAACCCCCGAAACAATATACGGAACTGCAAACGCAATTCCAATTCCAAAAACTAATGCCAAGAAGAACTGAACAATCCCCGTAAAAAGAGCAGCCCCTTGCAATGTATAAATTCCAACAACAACACTCAGAACAAATTTAAAAACAAGAGCAAAAGCTGCAATAACAACATAGAAAAACATTATCCCAGAATACCCTTTCTCTTTTTCAACATCCCTAAAGAACATTTTAGGATGATAAAATAATTTCTTTAATCTGGAACAATACATCTCTTTCATATTAAACTAAAAAAACCATTGTTTATAAAACTTTTCAAAATAAATTTCAGAAATAATTAAACAGAAAAATAACAATTCTTTGTTAAAAAAGGATTGATAAATATCCAACCACTTAAATTTCTCCATCCCTTTTGTTCCAGTCTTAAGCGATACTAAACCCTGCTATAACTTTAAATTAGTATCCTCCTATTAAAATTTAGTAAGCAATAAATCTTCCTCAGGAATACTAAACAAAATTATTCCGCTCCCCTAGACTTTAAAAATCTTAGATGATGATTAAAAAATCTCAAAAAATGAAAACGAGATTCAACATCTATACTCCGCACCTTAGCAACCTCCTTAAGTCTGAAAACAAACAACAAGTAAATGCTTATTCTCGCAATAAATGAAATAATGAACACAACCAATAATCCTGAAAAAATCCAAAACCCAAGATTAAGGGAAGAAAGTAAACCACCCAATAAAGCCCCAATAAGAACGCCAAACCCATTCAAAACATTAAAATAAGAAACACATAACGCATGCCTCTCCCTAGTTACCGCATTAAAAACAAAATTTCCAGAAGCGAGATTAAATCCACCCCATACAAAACCAGACAAAGCATTAATCAAAATAAGATAAAACACAAGCAGATAAAAGTGCCCCATGAACAGCAAACTAAATATCCACAACAAAGGAACAAGGGTTGTAAAAATGCCTGCAATCCTTAAAATTTTTATATTTCCATAATCATCTGCAAATTTTCCCCAAAACTTAATTGAGAATAAATTTGCCAAAGAGTCAGCCAAATTGATAATCATAAATACCGAATAGCTAAAGCCCAGTTCTTTTAGCATATAAACCGAAAAGAAAGGGCTAGCAATAGCAACAGCTAAAGTTAAAAGAGAAATAAACAAAGTGAATTTGCCAAAATTATTAAAAGGCGTTCTCTTAACAAACTCTGTAAAGGTAAAATACCTTTCATTTGAAACTTTAAATTCAGGCTCATACTGCCTTGTGAAGAAAAATCCAGAAATACTTCTAAATAAAAAAGAAAATCCGAAAAGAATGATAAATGCAATAAAGATGTGTGTTTGCTTAAAATAATCAAGTATAAAACCAGACAACAACATAAAAAACAAGGAAATAAACCCAGCGATCTTATTTCTCTTTGCAAAATACTCCCCTATTTTTTTGGGAATAATATCCCTCATCCAAGAGCTCCAAGAAGGTCCTGCAAATGCTCCAAAAACAACCAGAGAAGTATAAATTACAACAAGCAAAGCGGATGAATTAACATTAGAATAAAAATATAAAAATCCTGGAACTAAAAGAAGAAGCCACATTAATGCCTGCAGAAAAACACCAAATAATACGATACTTTTTCTCTTATATTTACCAATTAACCTTAAGGAAAACAACTGTGAAAGATTTCCCAAGAAAGAAGGAACAGAACTTAAAATACCAATTACAGAATTAGAAGCCCCCAATGCAAGAGCATAGGGCGTAATATTCCTAAATCCAAAACCATCCGAAACAGCATAAGCACTACCTTCCATAATGCTGATTTTGCTAGCCTTTTCTTTTAACTTGTCATCTATCGCCCATTTCTCAATAACCATAACGATTATTCTTCATCACTATTTTTAAAGTATTCCACAACAAATAAAAACCCATTCAACTAATCTTTCTCTATGATAGACTACAAAGAAATAAAATTAAAAGCAGGATTAGAAATACATCAGCAATTAGATACAAATAAGCTATTCTGCTCATGTCCTAGCCTTTTAAGAAGTGATCCTCCTTTATTCAAAATAATAAGAAAATTAAATCCTGTTGTAGGCGAGACCGGAGAAATAGACATTGCAGCAGAATATGAAAAACAGAAAGATGAGACATTTTCGTACCAAGTCTATAACACTAATTGCCTAGTTGAACTAGATGAAGAACCACCCCATGAAATTAATCAAGAAGCTCTAGAAATAACTCTCCAGATTGCAGAGCTTCTAAATTGTGAACTCTTTCCTGTAACTCAAATAATGAGAAAAACCGTTGTAAATGGTTCTAATACTTCTGGTTTCCAAAGAACTGTCCTGATTGCACATGATGGCTGGATTGAAACAAGTGAAGGTAAAGTTGGGATAGAAACAATGGCACTAGAAGAAGATGCAGCACGTCCCTCATCAAACTCTGAAGAAGACGATCCAGAACTTGAAAATTCTAAATCCTATAAATTAGACAGACTTGGAATACCATTAGTAGAAATAACAACTAAACCCGACTTAAAAACACCCCAGCAAATTAAAGAAGCCGCATTAAAAATTGGTGAGATATTAAGAGCATGTAAAGTAAAAAGAGGAATAGGCACAATTCGTCAAGATGTTAATATTTCCATCTCAGGAAGCAATAGGGTTGAAATAAAAGGATTCCAAGACCAAAAAACAATGATTCAGACAATTGAAAATGAAATTCAAAGGCAAGACAAGATTCTTGAATTAAAAAATAAATTTAAAACAAAAACATCAAAAACACAGGATGTCACGCCTATTTTTGAGAATACAAAATGCAATTTTATAAAGAAAGCTATTGAAAATAACAATCAGGCATTTGCATTCAAAATTGAAAACTTCAAAGGAATCCTTGGAACAGAATTACAGCCAGGAAAAAGAGTTGGAACCGATTTATCCGATCTCGCAAAATCCACATCCGGAATCGGAGGAATAATCCATTCAGATGAAAATCTAGAAAAATATGATTTTTCACAAAAAGAGATTAATTCCATAGTCAAAACATTAGAGATTAATAACGAAGACGCATTCATCATCATAATCTCAAATCATGACAAAGCAGAAAAAGCAATAATGTCTATAAAACAAAGATTAAATCAACTTTCAAGTGGAGTTCCAAAAGAAGTAAGAAGATCAAATCCTGACGCAACAACTTCTTTTTTAAGACCCATGCCTGGTTCGGCAAGAATGTATCCTGAAACAGACTTACAATTATTAAAAATATCAAGAGAATTAATAAATAAAGCTAAAAAAACACTTCCAAAACTTGCTTCTGAAAATAAATCTTATCTTCAGGAATTTGGATTAAATGATGAATTGATAAAATTAATACTAAAACAAAACAAAGTAGACGAATTTAAAACACTACTTAATACATCTAAAAATGCAAACATTATCGCAAAAATCCTGGTAATATTTACAAAAGAAATTTCTGTAAAAGAAAAAATTCCCATTGAGACTGTTCAAGAAAAACTTAGCACGGATGTTATAGAAGCAATTCTGCAAAACCTTGAAAAATCAAATATCTCCGAAAGTGATATAAAAAATATAATGCTTCAGATTGTAAAAGGAAAAACTCTTGAACAAGCTACTAAAAAGGAAAAAATAAATCTTAACGAAGAAATTAAGAAACTCAGAAAAGAAAAACCAAATCTCTCTACAAATGCTTATATGGGTTTAATAATGGCAAAATTCAAAGGCCAAATTTCAGGAAAAGATGTTATGAACGAGCTCGCTCATTTAGGTATATTGAACAAGAAATGAAAATGAGGAGGCGAGGAGGAATAAACAAACAGATAAACTAGTCAACAAACACGTCTTCTGCTTCTCCCTCGGTCTCTCCTCCAGATTGAAGTTCTTCTTGAATCCTTCTTAAAAGATCAATTAAGTAACTTCCCCGTCTCCCATAAGGGTTGCATCTTCCTATGCTCGAAAGATAAGGACAAGTAATACTTGGCGTTCTTCTGTCTATGCAAGATTCCTGCGCTTCATCCCGACCATATCGGGGATTTAGCCTATCTATGCCATCAATAGAACAATATCTCCACATCATAAACTTAAAAGTATTATGTTTATAATCATTTAGATTTAGTAAAATCACCTACCCATATTAAAGAAAGCTTTCAATTGTTTAGCAAGCTCTTCCGATTCCATGGCCATTTTCTCCTCGTGCTTTTCCCTATTATTTCTATTAGTAATCAAATCGTAAACACCTCTTAAAAATCTCCAGTGAATCTTCCCACTCCAAGCACCCTTAAAATTAGCAAACCCATAATCGGGTATTAAAAATCCCTGTATCTTAACAGCAACACCCCCATCATCCACTTGTATCTTCTTTCCTTCTTTCTCCGCATATACTTTTTTAAAAGTTCCTGTAATAGTCACCCTTAAATCATATTTGTAATAATCAGTAGCTTTCTTAAACCCGTCTCTTTTAATCTTAAGCTTTATTACTCCTTTATTTTCTTCCTGTTCATTAGACTTTTCAATTACATAATACCCCTTCTCACCCATATAATCATCACAAAACT
>Ga0268280_1000971_pt1 | contig 20660 bp, 12 predicted proteins | sample saktaG_9_FD_190139 | JGI IMG/M metagenome (GOLD analysis project Ga0268280, IMG submission 190139) | Saline water microbial communities from Sakinaw Lake, British Columbia, Canada - sak_2011_5_24_40m | ecosystem: Environmental > Aquatic > Non-marine Saline and Alkaline > Saline ... | reverse complement strand
ACCTGGGTGGCGATCGCGAACACGCATCTCTCGCGCGCCTGCCCGAATTTCCCGTATGTCAATGGTTCGGGCGGCGAATTGTGCGACCCGCCCAACAAGGCCGACCAACTCAACCCGAATGGGGCCAACTGGTATCGCGAGCACATTGACCGCGGCTGCTCGCCCTGCAACGCGATCCCGTTTTCGGTCCAGCCGCATTATGCGCGCCAATACGACCCGCAGACCGGCCAGGAGTACAAAATGATGGTCGTGCCGGCCGAGATGTCGCTCTCCTGGAAAGACGGTTACGCGAGCATGGGCAGCGGCCCGATCGACGCCAATATTGCACCGTACAACGACAGCGCGCATCCCTGCCTGGCCATGATGTGCCACGATGGCGACAACGCCTGGGGCGGCGGCTATTCGTATTATCACGAAGCCGTGCCGAGTTTGACCGGCAGCAGTTCGATCCGGCCGACGACGGTCGAGCAGTTCCTGGCCGATCATCCGCTGGATCCGGCCGACATCGTGCATGTCGAGGATGGCGGTTGGGTCAATGCCGACGGCGATTTCGGCTCGCCCTTCATGCTGAACTGGACCTGGTTCTTGTGGAAGGACGGCACGGTGGACATCGAGACCGGCTGGCATTACAAACTGCGCGACTACGCGATTCGGATGGCGGCCCTGAATTATGTGCTGGATGCCGAGGCGACCGTCGGCGCGGCCAGCATCAGCGCCGGGCGCGTGGCTGAACCCTACGCCAGCGGCGCGAGTGCGGCCGAAAAGGCATGGCACTTCTACCTCGGCTCGCTCGATAGCGGCTTTCAATATTATGGCAATCCGGGCGACAATGAAATCCGCGTGACGATCGCCTGCAACGAGGCCTATGATTGGGCCACCACCGCGCTGGGCTCGAACCCTGACCGGGTCGGCCCGACGTGCTGGATTCCGCAACGCTATCCGTGGAATCCCGGCGGGCAAAGCTTCGGGCCGCAGACGAAATATGTCCTGACCGCCATGGCCAAAGATTTTTATGTCTGGACCTTCGCCTTCGATCGCAGTGGCATCAGCACGATCAAAGTGCTCTTCCGCACCGACAAGGACGGCGTCAACAGCATGGCCAGCAATCACAATGAGCTTTTTGCCGGCGGCAGCGAGGTCAACGCCTGGCAAGAGCAACTCATGACTGATCGCGGCGAATTTCCCAAAACCATGGCCGGCTTTGACGGGCTGGAAAACATCAATTACGAATTGCCGAATGTCATCGCCCATCATTATTGGACGAAACTTATTACCAGCACCAACACGCTCTACGATTATGCGATTATCGCCGTGGACAACGCGGGCCATTCGACCACGTCGGACATTCAACATGTCTATGTCGGCGCGACCACGAGCGGCGGCGGCGGCAGCGACGCCGCGGTGACCTATGCGCCCGACCCGCCCGTGCGCGGCGCGCAGTGCACGATCAGTTACAACAGCGCCGGCCGCGCCCTTGTCGCGGCCAATCCGGTGCGCATTCATTTGGGGTTCAACAACTGGGCCGGCAGCCTCAGCCCGGACCCGGTCATGACCGGCACGGTCGGTGCGACGTGGGTGTACCCGGTCTTTGTCAGCAATAACGCGGCGCAGATTGACTGCGTCTTCAACAACGGCGCGGGCACCTGGGACAACAACAGCGGCAGCGATTGGCACAAAGTAACCGTGGCGGGCGATCAGCCGCCGGCAGCCTCGTTCAGCGCCACGCCGCGCTCGGGCGACGCGCCCCTGACCCTCCAGTTCACGGATACCTCGAGCGGCACGATCACCTGGCGCACGTGGTCGTTTGGGGACGGGACCATGAGCGCCGCACAGAGCCCCAACATTGTCTACGCGGCCGCCGGCGCCTACACGGTGACGCTGATTGTCTCGAACGCCTTCGGCACGTCCACCAACACGCAGATGGACTACATCACCGTCACCACGCCCGGCGCGCCGCAGGCGAACTTCATCGCGACACCATTGTACGGCCCGCCCGGCACCGTGGTGCAGTTCACCGACCAATCCGGCGGCAGCATCACCGGCCGCGTCTGGTCGTTTGGCGACGACGGCGCGAGCGGTGTGCAGCATCCAAGTCATGCCTATGCCGCGCCGGGCGTCTATGATGTCCAGCTCATCGCCCGCGGCCCGACCGGCGTCAGCACCAATCGCAAGACCGCGTACATCACGATTGCCGCCCACTACATTTCGCCGATTGACGGCACGAATCTGCTGGCTGACTTCGCCGCGGCGGCGCGCGCGCTGCAAGACACGCCCACCGGCTTTGGCGACGCGACCACGCCCGGCGCTGGCTCTGAACTCGATGCGCTCTATCTGACCAATTCGCAGTCCGCACTGCTGGTCGGCATTGCCGGCAATCTCGAGTTGAACGGCAATTGCATGATGCTCTTCATTGACAGTCGGCCCGGCGGCATCGCCGCGTTCAGCAACGGCATGAGCTTCACGTCGCCGAAACTGCCCAACCTGGTCGGCGTCACGTTTGATGCCGGCTTCATGCCCGAGTATGCCGTGATTCCCAACACCTACGGCGGCGGCCATTACCTTGATTTCGAGCAGCTCGACGGATCGGGCAAGGATGGCTACTATGGCACCGGCACGGGCGATCTGAACGTTGCGCGCATTCTGGTCAACGCCAACACCGGCTTCCGTTACGGCTTTAACAATAGCAATGTCGGCGGCATCACGGCGACCAACACCAGCGGCGCCGGCAGTGTCGGCACCGGCTGGGAAATGGAGCTGCCGTTTGAATTGCTCGACATCATGGGCCCGACGACGGGGACGCTGAAAGTACAGGCGATCATCACCAGTGCCATGACGCCGGCTAGCAAATGGATCTCGAATCAGAGCTTGCCGGGCATTGGCAACACCGCCGGCATTCAAGGCCAGTTGTCCAGCGGCGCGCCGGGCGGGGACAGCGTGGTGGCGTTTGCGCCGAATCCGCCGCTGGCCGGCACGCAGTGCACGATCACGTACAACGCGGCGGGCCGCAGTCTTGCCGCCGCCAATCCGGTCTACCTCCATCTGGGCTGGAACAACTGGGCCGGCACGGTCAGTCCGCGGCCGGCGATGGCCGGCACACCGGGCGGCGTCTGGTCGCACACGTTCTTTGTCAGCAGCACCTGGAGCGAAGTTGATTGTGTGTTCACCGATAATGGCAGCATCTGGGACAACAATGGCGGCAATGACTGGAAAGTCGGCACACAGAACAGTGTCGGCAAGTACAACACCGCACCCGGCAATCAATTTTTGCAGTACACGTACGACATTATCCCCGAGCCGGGCATGCTGGTGCTGGGTGCGCTGATGCTGGGCGCATGGACGCGCCGGTGGCGCGGATAGTGAATGCACACACGACATGAAATGCCGATTGTAGATGACAAACAATGCGGTTGTTCGACCCCGCCGGGGTCGAATGTGAATAGCCGTGGGCGCAACCCACGGACACGATGACCGAATGATTGCGACCCCGCGCGGGGTCGAATGTGAATAGCCGTGGGTGCAACCTACGGACACGATGACCGAATGATTGCGACCCCGCGCGGGGTCGAATGTGAATAGCTGTGGGTGCAACCCACGGACACGATGACCGAATGATTGCGACCCCGCGCGGGGTCGAATGTGAATAGCCGTGGGTGCAACCCACGGACACGATGACCGAATGATTGCGACCCCGTGCGGGGTCGAATGTGAATAGCCGTACGTGCAACGTGCGGATAACGCGAACGCCGATGGCTGCCATGGCAACCTACACACAGTTGTATTATCATATTGTCTTCTCGACGAAGAAGCGTGAACCGGCCTTCGTCGGTGAACGGCGCGAAGGGCTATTTCGCTACATTTGGGGTATTGTCAACAACACCAAAGCTCATCTGTACCGTATTAATGGCGTGGACGACCACATCCACCTGCTCACCAGCATTCATCCCAGCGTCCCCTTGGCGGATTTTGTCAAGGACATTAAAGTTGCCTCATCACAATGGATAGGTAAGGAACGCGTGTTCCCGCGCTTTTCACATTGGCAAGACGGATACGGCGCGTTTACGTGTTCCCACAACGACAAGGATGCGGTGATTGAATACATTAAGTCTCAACAAGAACATCACAGAAAACGGACGTTTGCAGAAGAGCTGAAGGAGATGTTGAACGCCGCAGGTGTTGTGTATGATAAGCGCTTTCTGGATTAATTGTTCGACCCCGCCGGGGTCGAGGGATGTGGTTGGCTGCGTCCCGTGGGTTGCGCCCACGGCTAGTCACATTGGACGCCTGCGGCGTCCGCGTGGCCTGGCCTGGCAACCGATGCCGGATGACAAACGGTGTGCAGCCGTAAACGAGCGAACTGTCGTGTGCGGTTGTTCGACCCCGCGCAGGGTCGAGTGTGAATAGCCGTGGGCGCAACCCACGGACCGGATGACCGGACGAATGTGAGCCAGCGTACGTGCGGCGTATGCACAAGAATTGAGGATAAGAAATGAAGATCTTCTGCGGAATGTGGACAATCATAATGCTTTTTGTAGCAACCGCGCAGGCGCTGCCGTGGGGGCATCGCTACCCGACGGAACAACCGTGGCAGACCACCAATGTACCGGCCGGCACTGCGCTGACTGTTGCGGTTGAGTGGGGCGAAGGCGGGTGGGACGGCGCCACGGGCAGCGCGTTCGGCTATGGCGCGACGCGTGACGGCTCGGGCTGGACCTGGGTTGAATGTGGTTGGTTCCAGGACGGCAGCGGCACCGACAAACGCTGCAAAACATTGCTGACCTTCACCACGAGCGGCACGAACTGGTATGCCTATCGCATGATCAAAGCGGCGAATGGCGGCACCAGCTATCAACACGGCGCAGACGCCTGGAGCGAAAACACGAATGTGCTGCATGCCGTCTCCGCCGTGATTGTGGGTGGCAGCGCCGGCGCGCAATTGGCGGCCAACTTCGGTGGCACGCCAACGGCCGGCCCTGTGCCGCTGACGGTCAATTTCACTGATGCATCGAGCACCGGCTTGTTTCCCATTGCGGCGCGCAGCTGGGCGTTTGGCGACAGCGGCACGAGCACGGCCCAGCATCCGGCGCATCAATATGCGAGCGTTGGCTCATACAATGTGCAATTGATTGTGACCGATAGCAGTGGCGCGGCCGCCACCAACACGAAAGACAACTACATCGCGGTGCAGAGCACGAACGCGCCACCACCCGGCGCGCATCGCCGGCCGATCACGATTGGTCGCGGACCATTGCTGAGCCCGGATCCGTGGTGGGACGGCAGCTACTATTACGAGGAACTACTTGAATGGGATGCCGCGGATCTGCGCGGCCTGAATCCGCAGGGCAACTACAGCATCAGTGGCCAGGACAACGATGGCTATTATTGGTCGCGCGATCTGGTCGCGGCCTACAGCCGTTTTGAGAGCAACAATTTCTTTGCGCGCGCGGATTTCTTTGAATTGGGCGTGGGCGCCGAAAATGGTTTTCTCGATGTGTATGTCCTGATTGATTGCGCCAGCGGCGGTGCGAGCGGCTATCCGGACGGCATTCCCGGCACAGCCGCGGTCGCGTGGGATCTGGCCTTGTGTGTCTATGATGGCGCGGGCAATGCCACGCTGAAAAATGCGGCGGGGACAAATCTCGGCACCAACAACTATCTTGGTCAATATTTCCGCTCGGACCTGGATGGCATGGAATGCGGCGTCAAACAGGCGGCACTCACCGGTGTGGGGTGGGATGGCACCAGCCCGGTCCGCATCGAAGTCATCACGACCAAGGATATGGTGGCGTTGCGCGGCGATTCGAGCGGCGCGCTGTGGAGCACCAACACGACGGGGCGCGCCAAGTATGCGGCCATATTACATGCCAATCAATCGCTCAACAAGGCTGACGGCATCGGCGGCCACATTCACGACGAGAATTACGGCGGCGGCACATTGGATGTCGGGTTCCGGCGCGCGCTCGAAACGCATCAGATGTTCAATTTCGCCGCCAACTATCATTTGAGCGGCACCTTGCTGGCCGCGCTGAGATGGGCCGTGACTGACCAGAGCACATCCGAAAAGCAATTGCAGGATGGCCCGACCTTCTTAAACTGGCTTAAGCACTTTGTGGACAATGATCAATCTGACGGCCAGCCCGGCGCGCTGGTCGGCGGTGTGTTCGCCGAGCAGATGATGCCGTATTTCGAGGGCGCGTGCAATGCGATGACGATTGATCGCTTCACCGATGTGATGAGCAACTATTTCGGGCTGACGCCGCGCGACGTCCAGGTGATGCATGTGCCCGAACGCGTCATTCGCAGCACGACGACGGGCATGACGCCGCTGGACGGCCGCACTTTCGATGATATCGCCGCCAGCGCGTATCCGGCCACGTATCTGGATGAAGTCAATCATTTGCATTTCTGGTTTTACCCGAGTGAGACGCCCTGGGCGGGCTTCAAACCGGGCGAGAGCGGGATTGACACAACCATTGGTGAGCAGGCGTATCAGCACAAGGTGCACAAAATCAACGGCGTGTATTGCTTCATGATCAACGATCGCGAAGACAACTCGAAATTCTGGAACCAGGATGACGGCCTGCGGATTGACACGCGTTACACCTTGCTGGAAAAGGCGCGCAGCAGCGATCAAGGCCAGATCACAGTGATCTTCGACGACTGGGAGGCGTACGGTGGGCGCTCGTTCACCGACCCGCAGGGCAACAACAATTATGTGCTCTGGCACAAGACCGCGCGCTGGCTGGCCATGCATCCCTGGATTCAGGTCACGACCCTGAAGGATGCCCTGGCGCAGGCGCGCGCGAACGAAAGCGCCTGGGTGATTGACCACGGCACCGTGGTCAACAAAGAGCCCTCGACCTATGAATGGCTGCGCCACGCCTGCAAGGACAATGTCAGCAATCCCAAGCAAAGTTATGACAATTGGTATTATGGCACGAGCTTCAGCGGCGGCGAGCAGGATTTTTACAGCTATGTGCCCAATGTGATCGGTGCGACGCCATTGCCGAGTGGCCTCAAGCAGGGCGATTTGAACACCAGCAATTCGCTGATGGCGCTGACGTGGGCGGCGGTGCAGGGCATGCCGGCCGGGCGCCTGAAGACGCTGGCGGAATTCAGCTATGCGGCGATGATTTACGAGACCGCCTGGCATGACGAGGATCAGGCCGGGTATCAGGGCAGTGGCTACAAGCCACCGTGGCCGAGCGATGACACGAGCTATGACGCGATCAGCGGCTGGGCGCTGAAACTGCAAAATCACACGCGCGATGTCGGCGTGATTGTCGCGGCCGCGCACTGGGCGACGAATGTGCTCAGCGCCGGTTTTGGCACGAACACGGTCACGCGCCAAGTTGACCTCGATTTCGACGGGGAAAATGAATATGTCATTGCCAATAATCTGCTCTATGCCTGTTTCGAGAAATATGGCGGGCGTTTGATCAAGACGTTTGCGCTGGATTGGTGTCCGGATGTGCAACGCTACGACGCGCGCGAAATCATCGGTTCGCCGATCAGCAATCCCGGCGATGCGACCGAGGCGGAACTTGCCAATGCGGACGGGTACTTCAATCGCTGCTCGGCGTTTCGCGACGAAGGCCAGCAAGACCAAACGTACACGGCGACACCGCGGTCCAATGGCTTCACGTTCGCGTATGGCGGGACCTCCAAGACCATCACGCTGGCGCACGGGCGCGATACACTGGACGCGGCCTACACGGCGAGCGGCACGACCTGGGTCCGTTTCGGCCTCGTGCCGAACAATCTTGACTTGTTAATGAACGGGCATGCTGTGCTGCAGAGTGATGCCGGCGCCGCGTATTATGGATTGAAGGACACCAATGCCGGCGGTCGCGTGTACGTCAAGCTGGGCGCGAATGCGACGCGCAACGCCACGCCGGCCAACGCGGGCTATTTGAATCGTGTGCAGGCGCTGACCGAGCAAGTGGAAGTGCAAGGCGCGGGTAATTTCGGCGTGAGTCTGGCGGCCAGCCGGGACAATGACGGCATCCCCGATTCGTATGAAGAAGCCAACGGGCTCAATCCGGCTGTGGACGACGGCGAGGCCGCGCGGCTGAATTACTTGCTGGCGTCGGGCACGTTGGTGCCGGAGCCGTGCTGCGTGTGGGTTGTGCTGCTCGTGCTGCGCTGGCTGCGGCGGTAGCCCTGCGCCCCGCCAACGCCCACGGGGCTGTGGCTGACCTGCGTGCTGCGGCGAATGTGCTCGCCGCAAGGCCGTCAGGTCGAGCCGCTGGTGGTGCCGCGCGCAGCGCGTCGACACAACTTGTTACTCTACATTGTGCACAGTTCATACAATTAGCGGTCAAAAGACATACTACTAATGAATGCGCTTACTAGGTGTCATGCCAATTGTGGCCGCGGGCGCCTGCTTGGAGCTGGCCTGGCTAGCTAAGGCACTAGCCTAGTCCCGCCAGCGGCGTGGATCCCGCCATCGGCGTGGATCCCGTCAACGGCGCGGATGACCGCGGCTGCAGAAGCCGCCCTCACCGCGGGCAGCTACAAGGACGCGGCAAAGTAGAAAGCGCACTCATTAGTAACTGAATGTTGACAATTCCGATTCATTCCCAGTTAGTGCATTAAAATTCTTTCGCGGCGAAAGAATTTATGGTGATTGGGATTGTCCGCATACGAACCGGCGATGCGCGTCACCGGCAACATGCGGATCTGTTGTAACCGCGCCGCCTGCGTAGAGTTCCGCCAAGGGCGCGGATGTCGGATCAGAAGCGTGGCGCGGAGGGCGCTTGCCTTCGGCAGCGATATTCAGTAATCGGTGTTCGGTATTCGATGAAGAAACAGAGCTAACCAGCGCTGCCGATGCGCCGCCCCGGCGCGTTTATAATTTCTCCGTCGCGGAGAAATGTATTAGTACTTGTGAATGCGCCAGAGCAGGGCCAGGCCGGTCAGCATGAACACTATATCCGGCAGCCAAATCAAGTAGTAAGGCTGGATGGTGTAGGTGCCGCTGAAAGCCTTGATGCTGATCACCATGGCATAATGCACGGCAACGAGGCCAAGACAAATCAGGAAGCCGATCGTCTTTTCGCTGCGATGCGCGCGGATGCCGAGCGGAATGCCAATGATCGTGAAGGCAATGCTGGCAAACGCGTAGGACAAGCGGTATTGGATTTCGGTGCGATAGTCACTGCGCATTTCCAGAGTATAGAACAGTTCCTTGACCCAGGATTTGTGCCAGCGATTGAGTTGCGCCAGGGACGGGCCGTTGGCACCCTCGAGTTTGATCAGATCGTTGCGGTACTCCGCGATGAGCAGGCGGCCGTCAATGTCTTCAAGGGCATGGCGCGGCCTGCGCCCGCGCAGCTTCAGGACGCGGCGCCAGCCCGGCATGGTTTGCAGCGCAGCCCATTGTCGGCGGCTGTCGGCCAAGCCCTGGATCAAGTCTTCGACGGTGCGGCTGCGGCGTTGCGCAATAGCGGTAATCTGCCAGGCATTGGTGGCGAGCCGATCTTGCAGTACGGCGGTGGGCATGTGGCCGGGCTTGGCGGCTGTTTCCAGGACTTTGCGACCACGCTTGAAAACTTCGCTGATATCGATGTACATGTCAAAGCGGCCGGAGCTGATCCGCAGATACGAGTTGGTCCGTTCGGGGCTGTGCTCTTCGGAGGTAAAGTCATAGAGTTCGAGCAGCAAGCGGTTTTCCTTGCGGATCGGCCGGATATAGCCGCGTTTGGCGCTGATCAGGCGTGAACGCCCGTCCTCCAAATCTTCGGTGATGGAAATGTCGCGGTAAACATCGCCTTCGCGCTGGTTGACATAAAAGCGATAGCGGCCGAGCGGCGTCCACTTACCGGTCTCGATCCAGCCGCGCGTGTCCGACTGCGAATAGCTGGCGACAATATTCGAGCGCGCAAAGTGGGCGCGCGGCAGAATGGTGTTGTTGGCCGGCACCGCCAGGAGGGCAACGAGCAGGCTCAGTACCAGGGCCGGTGCGGCGATGCGATAGATACTGATGCCGGTCGCCTTCATGGCGGTGATCTCGCCATCGGCCGACAAGCGGCTGAAGACCAGCAGGGAGGCCGCCGCCATTGAGAATGGCAAGGCATACGAAATCACCGACGGCAGGGTGACGGCCAGCAGTTGGACAATCACCAGGACACTGACATTCTTGAAAATCAAGGCGATGATTTGCACCAAACTGCCGGTCAGCATGACAAACGTGATCACCAGCAACGCCATCAGGAAGGTCGTCAAGGTCATGCGAAACAGGTAGCGGTTCATCACGCGCATGCGGATGAACTTGGTCAGCGGGTCGAACAGACCGGCGCGGCGTTCGCTGTGCAGTACGCCTGGCTGCGTCATGCGGGAGTCCTTAACTGGTTGCAGGCAATGAGTGAAGTGCGCGCAACAGCGCGGCGCACTGTGCTTCGGTATGCGCGGCGGATACGCTGATCCGCAGGCGCGCAGTGCCGACCGGCACGGTCGGCGGTCGTACGGCGGGCACCAACAGGCCCGCGTCGCGCAGGCGGGTGGCCGCCGCGACAGCGGCTTGGGCGTCGCCCACGATCAGCGGGCAGATCGGCCCGTTGCCCGGCACGCGCGCCGCCACAAGGCCGGCGCGCACCTGCTGCGTGTTCCGCCACAGGCGCGTGACGCGCCCGCTATCGTGTGCCAGCACGCGCACGGCTGCCAACGCCGCGCCGGCCGCCGCCGGCATAATCCCGGTCGTATACACAAACGCACGCGCGGCGTTGAATAGATATTCTACCAATAAGTGCGATCCGACTGCAAACCCCCCCTGACTTCCGAGCGCTTTACTGAGCGTGCCGACCACCACCGGCACGCGCGCCGCCAAGCCGCGCTCGACCACCAGGCCGCGCCCGCCGCCGTACACGCCCAGCGCGTGGGCTTCATCCACCACCAAGGTGGCCGCATGCGCCGCGCAGCATTCGACCAGTTCCTCCAGCGGCGCGCAATCGCCATCCATGGAAAAGACAGACTCGGTCACGACCAGCGTGCGGCCGCCATGCGGTTGCGCCAGAATGTGATCCAGCGCGGCGACATCATTGTGCGGAAAGACACACAGCCGCGCGCGGGCCAGCCGCGCGCCATCCACAATCGAGGCGTGCGCCAGACGATCAATGACGACCCGGTCGCGCGCGCCGGCCAAAGCGGCAATCACGCCCAGATTCGCCATGTAGCCGGAAGGGAACACCAAGGCGGCCGCGACTTGTTTGAACGCCGCCAGGCGCTGCTCGAGTTCGCGCACCAGCGGATACTCGCCGGAAATCAGACGCGACGCGCCGGCGCCCGTGCCATACGTTGCCAATGCCTCGGCCGCCGCCGCGCGCGTGGTGGGGTCATGCGCAAAACCAAGATAATCATTGCTACAAAACGCCACGCAGGCCCGGCCGTCAACATCACATTCAACGGCCGAACGCCACGTCACGGTGCGCCGCGTGCGCAACAAGCCCTGCGCGGCGCGCTCGTCCAATGCGTGCGCCAACTGCGTGTCCAGTGCTGTTGCGTTGCTATTAGTGCGCATCCGCCGCGCCTTGGATTTCTGCACCGTCAGGCCACACGCGACTGTCCAGTGCAAACACTTGACCGGAAATGTGCCGGGTGCCGCACAGGTGCACGACAAACGCGGCGATCTCGTCCACCGTGGCGGGCGCACCCAACACATTCTCATGCGCCAAGGCGCGTGCCGCGGCAGTGGTCAAGTTACGGGACATGTCGGTTGCCAGAATGCCGGGCAGGATGGCGTTGACACAAATGCCGCGCATGCCCCAGCGGATCGCCGCATCACGAGCAAAGCCCAGCAACGCGCCTTTGGCGGCGGCATACGCCACCACCCCTGCGCCGCCGCGCATGCCCACCAGCGAACCAATCATCAGCAAATGACTGCCGCGCCCCAGCAATGTCGTGCCAAGCTGTTGGGCTAGACGTGCCTGTTGCCGGTAGTTAATTTCGAAGACACGATCCCAGGCGTCGCCGCTGGTGCGCACCAGCGGGGCCTCGTGCATAACGCCGGCATTCAGGATCAGCACATCCAGGGCAGCGCCGTGGTCGTGCACTTGTGCGGCAATCTGCTCGGCGGCCTGTGCGGCGGACAAATCAACACGGATGAGATAAACCTGTGCGCCGCGCGTGGTCGCGCGATCGGCCACGGCGCGGGCGGCGTCATCGGCATGGCCATAGTGAATGCCAAGGGTGACGTGCGGCGCGGCAAAGGCGAGTGCCAGGGCGCGCCCGAGGCCGCGGCTGGCGCCGGTGATGACGATGTGGCGCGCGCGCTGCTGGTCGGCGCACGCCGTCATACGGCCGGCGTGGCCGTGGCGGTGCGCGCGCCCTGAGCGCGCGCGACCGTCAGGCCCAAGTCCGCCAGCAGTTGCAGATCTTGTTCGACCGCGCGGCCGGCGGTGGTCAGACACGCGCCAGTCATGAAGCTGCTGGCGCCGGCGTGAAAGATCAGTGCCTGGGTTTCGCGCAGGACCGTTTCGCGGCCACCAGCGACTTTGAGATCGGCGTCCGGCAGGATGCAGCGGAAGAGCGCAATGATCCGCAGGGCGTCGCGCGGCGCCAGCAGTGCGGCATGTTGTAACGGTGTGCCGGCAATCGGCGCGAGGAAATTGATCGGCACGGAACGAATGCCCAACGCGCGCAGCTCGAAGGCCAGATCAATGCGGTCATCCCACGTTTCACCCAAGCCAAAAATGCCGCCGCAGCAGACATCCAAGCCGTGCGCCTGCGCGCGCCGCACGGTCGCAATGCGTTCGTCGTAGGTGTGGGTCGTGCAGATCTGTGGGAAGAAACGCCGCGAGGTCTCAAGATTATGATGCACACGGCGCAGGCCGGCGTCCCACAGTGCACGCAGGATTTCGTCATCGAGGTGGCCCAGACTGACGCTCAGCATGCCCGGCATATCCGGCCCGTGTTTGCGCAGGGCGCGCAGCAACCGCGCGCGTTCCGGGCCCTGCAGCGCGTCGCGCCCGCTGGTGACAATGCCGACGCAACCGGCCGGCAGGACCGCGGCCTTGCGCAATGCGGCGGCCAACCGTGCGGGCGACAGCAGTGCGTACGGTTTCACGCCGGTGGCGTGCCGCGCGGCCTGTGCGCAAAACGCGCAATCTTCGCTGCAGGCGCCCGACTTGGCGTTGATGATCGCACACAGGCCAATGCGATCCGAGAAGAAGCGCGTGCGAATGTGCTGCGCGACCGGCATCAGCTCATCCAGCGCGCACGTCACCAAGACCATGGCCTCGGCGCGCGTCAACGGCACGGCATTCAGCGCGCGCGTCAGAATCGGGCGCAAGGTGCTCATATGGTCAGGGTCCCTTTGGTGCTGGGAATGCCGGGGCAGCGCGGGTCGCGCTCGACGGCCATGGCCAGGGCGCGCGCCACGCCCTTGAAGACGGCCTCGCAAACATGATGCGCGTCTTTGCCGGCCTTGACGCGAATGTGCAAGGTGATCCCGGCGCGCATGGCGAGCGCGCGCCAGAATTCTTCGACCAAGGTTACATCGAAGAGTTTCACTTTTTCCTGCTGCCACGCCGCGTCAAACACCAGGAACGGTCGGCCCGACAAATCCAGTGCGACTTCCGCCAGCGCCTCGTCCATTGGCAACAGGAAGAAACCGTAACGCCGGATGCCTTTCTTGTCCTGCAGCGCGGTGGCCAGCGCCTCACCCAGGCACAAGCCGATGTCCTCGACCGTGTGATGATCGTCAATGTGCGTGTCGCCCGTGGCCGCGAGTTGCAGGTCGCAACCGCTGTGCTTGGCGAACAACTCGAGCATGTGATCGAGAAATGCCACGCCGGTGCGCACGGCGTACGTGCCGTTGCCGTCAAGCGCGAGCGTGACTTCAATCTTGGTTTCGGTCGTGGTGCGCGTGATGTGCGCGGTGCGGGCACTCATGGGGCGCTGCTCCGGAGGTCGGTGAGAATAGTGGCAAACAACGCTTCGCGCGTCGGCACGGCCGCCTGCAGCACGGCCGGCTGGCGCGTATTCAACTCCGTCAAACGCACCATGGCGCGCTTGTTAAAGGCGAAACGTTTGAGTGGCACATAGACGGGCTCATACCACATGTACTCCATGCGCTCGCCATCCAAACTCAAGGCTTCCATCCTGGCAAACACAATATAGCGGCCCGGTTGCACGCTGCCGCCCGTGAAGGTGAAGCGGCCGTCGCCGTCTGCGTGTGCGACGGCGATGGTCGCGTTTAACATGCTTTCTTCCGCGCGCGGCAAGGCGTCTTGCTGGCGTTGCTGCAGGGCGCGCCGCGCCTCGTCCACCAGCGTCATCACGTCGTTGGTGGTTATGGCGCAACCGGCAATAATCCCGCCGTCCTTGATTGTTTTGGATGGCGCGCGGTCTTTTTTCATGTGCGCCAACTTGGTCTGCATCTCTTTGTGCAGGGCGAGAAAGACAGCATTGCTACTGACGAACGAGCGCACGCGTTGCGACGGTTCTTCGCCCAATCCTTGATGGTTGAGCCACTCCGTTTCATAGGCGCGCGTCGCCTCGTCGGCAGCCAGCCGCCCACTGTCGCGCAGCTGCGCGACTTTGTCCTCCCAAAATTGCGCGCCGTGCTCGTAAAACGCGCTGCCCACGCGGCAGTCCTTCATGCGCTCGCGACAATACAGCGAATAGCTCAGGTAGCGCTCCATGCGCGCGGCCACTTCAGTTTCTTCGGCGGGTGTCAACGGGCCAAGCTCGCCGGCGCTGTTGTCGGCGCGGCGTGAGACATCCAGCGAAGTGATATCGAGCGTGCGTGTGGCGAGCGCGGCCGCCTTGGCCGCGCTGACCCGCGCGGCGAGTTGCGTCACAATCGTCTGCGACAAGGCCTGCTGTGTGGCGATCAGCTCGTTGGTCAACCTGGCGATGTCATCGTCCGCGCTGATGGCCATGAGACGCACTTCCTGATTGGCCGGTGTCGGTTGGCCTTCAACCGCGATGACACCGTCAATGGCGTAGTGCGCGCGCGACCACACGACCAGCAGGGCAATCAGCGTCACGGTCGCGGCCAAACCAAACAGCTTTGCATAGCCAACGGGGGAAATATGCATTAACGGGCCTCCGTGCCTGCCGATGATGAAACAATGCTGGTGGCGGCACGGGGCGCAGTCGCGTCGTCCAGCGCCTGCGCCAATCCGCGCATTTGCTCGTCCGTGCCGATACTGAAGCGCAATGCGGCATGCAGCCGCTGCGTCGCAAAGTGCCGCACCAGGTACCCGGCTTGTTCCAACTGCGCCATGATGTCGCGCGCCACGCCGCGCGGCGGCGTCGCCAGCACAAAATTCGCCGCCGAGGGTGTCACCTGCCAGCCACGTTCTTGGAGCGCGGCCGCAAACCATGCGCGCGTCGCCACAATCTTGGCCACGGTTGCCCGCGTGTAGTCGGCGTCCTGCAAGGCCGCCACGGCGGCCGCCTGGCTGGCTGCATTGACATTATACGAGTCTTTCACTTTCATCAGCGCGGCGATTGTCGCGCGCCGCGCCAGGCCAAAGCCGATCCGCATGCCCGCCAAACTGTGCGACTTCGACAGGGTGCGCAGCACGATCAAATTCGCAAAACGGCGCAGCAACGGCACGCACGTCGCGCCCGCAAACGGCGCGTAGGCCTCGTCAATCACGACCACGCCATCGCGCTGCGCGCACAGCCGCGCAATGCTGTCTTCGTCGAATAAGGTGCCGGTCTGGGCATTGGGACTCGGCAGAAACGTCACGCGCGCCTGCGCCGTGAAAAATGCCGGCGGCAATTGATATGCGGCATCCAGTGGATAGACATCTGTCTGCGCGCCCTGCATCGCCGCAATGGTCTGATACAGCGTGTAGGTCGGGTCAACCACGGCAATCCGATCGCCGGCGCCGAGAAACGCGCGCACGATCATGGTCAACACATCATCGCTGCCATTGCCGACGACCACTTCATCCGGCGCGACGCCAAAGACCTGTGCGGCCACCTCGCGCACGGGCTGTGCCGTTGCGTCGGGATACAAGCGCGCGGCATCGGCGCCCACGGCTGTCAGCGTGGCCAGCACGCGCGGCGACGGCGGATACGGGTTTTCATTGGCGTTCAGCTTGACTATGCGCGTGCGCGGCTGCCGCCCGGGCACATAGGCCTCGAGCCGCTGAATCTCCGCGCGCACGTACTGTGCCGCCGTTCGCTCTGGGGTGTCCTTCTTCATTACGTCATATTATACGAAATCGCGCGACAATCCGCCATGATTTCTTTCGCCGCGAAAGAAATCACTAATGTCAAGAAAGAATATTAACAAAGAGTAAAAGAGTAAAGGAGAACAATGCATGAGCATAGTGCGGCCGTTGGCCGCTTTGAAAACTGCAAATACTAATGAGTGCGCTTTCTACTCTGCAACGTCCTTGTAGCCGCCCGCGGTGAGGGCGGCTTCTGCAGCCGCAGTCATCCGCGCCGCTGGCGGGATCCACGCCGATGGCGGGACTAGCCCAGCCAGCTCCAAGCAGGCGCCCGCGGCCACAATTGGAATGCAAACAAGCAAGCGCACTCATTAGTAGTTGCGCATTTTGGTGGCAGCGCGTATAATTACTGCCATGAACGGGGCAATGCTCATGCTGCGTGTGTTTGCGGTCAGTTTGTTTTTCGCGCTGACAGCATGTGGCGATGGGCTCTTCATTGTCCCCGACGCCGTGCCACCTAAGATGCCGTATCAGCGCGCCCTGATCGTATTCGACGGCACCAACGAGACGCTGCTGGTGCAGAGTGCGTTCGAGCAACGGCCGGGCATGCCGCCAGCGCTGGGCTGGGTCGTACCCGTGCCCAGCGTGCCTGAACTGGCAACTATGAGGGCCGATGCTGCTGAAAATCTGTTTCAAAGGCTAAGCCTCAGCACGCAGCCACAGGTCATTGGTGTGACCAGGACTGCCTTGGTGCTAATTCCGCCGTTGCTCTTACTATGCTTGTTTATTGGATACTTCTTCGGACGCGTCCGCATTGTGCATTGGTTTGATGCGCATCCGAGTGTTTTTCTTTTGAGTTTGGTGGCTTATGGATTCATAGTATTGAATGCTATTGGCTTGTGTGGCATGCCTGCTCGCATTGAAGTCATCAAAGCCGAGAAGGTCGGCATCTATGACGTGCAAGTCGTGCGAGCGGACCAGCCCGAGGCATTGGTGCAATGGTTGAACACCAACGGCTTTCACTTTGGCGCCGCGGAAAAGACGGCGGTCGAACAGTATGTCAGCCAGACGTGGTGCTTTGTTGTTGCGAAGATTGATGCGAGTGTTGACTTGACGTCACGCGAAGCAATGGTAGCGCGGCTCGCTGCACCGCTGATTCTACGCTTCAAGGCGAACCAGCCGGTCTATCCATTGGCACTCACGGCCTGTGCCGGCGCGAAGACAGAAGTGCTGCTGTACTTGCTCGCGCCGGAGAAAGTTGCGTGTGACCAGCGCCTGGCGCTGCGCAAAGCGTATCCTGTGGACTATGAGTGTTTGTTTCCACAATGGATGCTGACTGCGACAGTGACGCCGACCAATTTCTGGGGCACAGCCACGCCCATGCCGCAGTATCTCTGCAAATTCAGAGGTCGTGTGACGCCGGCGCAGATGCGCAGTGACCTGTATTTCTCCCGCGCGCCGGACCAGCAGCCCTACACCGCGCTGATGCTGCACTGGTTCTGAGCATAGATAGCCAGCTGCAGCACGACTGTCACGTCACAAATTCGGTGACGGCGAAAGAAATCACTCATGTCCAGAAAGAAATGTAACAAAGAGTAAAAAGGAAAAGAAGAGGAATTATGCATGGTCACGCTGCGCGAGAAGGTACTGCCAACGATTTTCCTCTGCTCCTGAAAACTGCAAACCGAAAACTGAAAACTGAACTTGTAGTATAATAGGCGCAGCATGACTACGGCGCCCACTGACGCAGCTGCCGATCCCACCCGCCGCGCGGCTTTATCCGGCCGTGCTAATCTTGTCTTTTTTTTGATCGCCATTTCCCTGTTGGGCATGGCCGGCGGCATGTTCGAGACGACCTTTAATAATTTTCTCAGTGACACCTACAATCTTAGTGCGGACAAGCGCGGCATGCTCGAGTTTCCGCGCGAGCTGCCCGGCTTCCTGACCGCCCTGTTCGCCGGCCTGTTGTTCTTCCTGCCCGAGACGCGCATCGGCGCGGCGTGTGCCGGCGCCGTCGGGCTCGGCATCCTGGGCTTGGCCTGGCGCGGGTCGCAGTGGAGCAGCATGCTGGTGTTCATGGTGCTGTGGAGCATCGGCACGCATTTGATGATGCCGGTGCGTTCGTCGCTGGGCATGGCATTGGCGCAGGGCGACCGGCGTGGCGCGCGCTTGGGCGAGATCAACGGCGCGGGCATTGCCGCCGGCATTGTCGGCTGCGCGTTTGTCTGGATCGTGATGCGCTATTACCATGAGAATTACACACTGATTTTCATCGTGGCGGGTAGCGTGGCGCTGGCGGCCACAGTAGCATACATGTGTATGCGTATGCCGGACGCGCACCTGCAACGCCCAAAATTCGTCTGGCGGCGGGCGTATTGGCGCTATTATGTGCTTGAGTTTTTCTTTGGCGCGCGCAAGCAGATATTCATCACTTTCGGCCCATGGGTTTTGGTGCGCATATTTCATCAACCGGCGTATGTCTTCGCGCAACTCTGGATCATTGCGGCGGTGCTGGGCATGGTCGTGCAGCCGCTGCTGGGCCGCGCGATTGACCGCTTTGGCCAGCGCGCCGTCGTCTTAACCGACGCCGTTTGCATTTTTCTGGTGTGCATCGGCTATGGCACGGCGCACTTGATTCCGGACCAGACCGTGGCGTTGCTGCTGCTGTGTAGTTGTCTGGTTGCCGATCAACTCTTGTTCGGCACGGGCATGGCGCGCGACACGTATCTGGCTTCGATCGCCGAGCGGCCCGAGCACATTGCGCCGACGCTCTCGCTCGGCGTTTCGATCAATCATGTGGTCTCGATGAGCATACCGACGCTGGGCGGTCTGCTGTGGGTGCGCTACGGGCATGGCGCGGTGTTTTTGGCGGCGTCGGGCATTGCCATCGTGATGTTTGTCTTCGCGCTGGGCATGCCGCGTGGGGGCATGCGGCCGGCACCAAACTCCTAACCAAGAGAGAGGCCTGGGCCGCGTGCGCGGGCACGTGGCGCGGAACAGCAGGCGCGTGGCGCAGGCATCAACTGCAGCAGGGCGCACACGGGCATCACGACGGGCAGGGTATGTTGCGTGAGCTCGTCGTTCCTCCGCCGGCGGGACGGCTCACGGCGCAGTTTGCGCTAACGCTGAAACAGGGTGACATTTCCACTTACCCACAACAACTTGTATAATGCGGCTTGACAAAGCGCATCATTTATGCTACAGTTCTCACGCAAACATGTTTTTTGGTATCTTGCTCTAGTGGGATCATCAAGGCTGCGGCGGCCAACCGCAGCGGGATCTAGTGACGAACATTGCAGTCTCTGAGGACCACATCCACGCAACCGCGCCCGTGATCACGCGATCACGTGGCGCATGTTTGTTTCTGCCCTTTGCCGTGCGCGGCGCGCGCGGCATGTTTTGTTGTCTTCTTGCAGTGAGCGCGATTTCATCCGTCGCCTTGGCCGCAGCACAACTCACGCGCAATGGCTTTACCGCCGGTGCGGCGCGGATTGAGCCGGGCAAGCATATCGCGACGGGCTGGAGCGTTGGGTTCCCCATCGGCGGGGAGCGCCAGGTCATCGCACGCGGGGCGCGCCTGACGGACAGTTATTGGGCCGGAATTTTCATGGCCGGGCCGCCGCCGGCGCCGGGTTTGATGACGCCCATCCTGATCTTGCCGGGCACCACGGGCAGCTATGACAATGCCGACGCGCCCTTGCTGATCACCGGCACGAAACCGCCCAACAGTGTCAATTATCCATTTTATGGGTTGATCTATGCCACGACGAACGACGTGCGTCTGCCGGACGAGCAGATTACGCAGGTACAAGACTACAATCAATGGTCAATGACGCTGCCCTTGGCGCTGGACGCGCAGGTTGCGCTGACACTGGTGAGCAGCAATATGTTTGGGTTGTCCAGCGCGCCGACGGTGGTGTATCTAACGCAGGTTCCCGAACCATACGGTGCCGCGGCGCTGGTCATAATCCTCTTGAGCCGTGTGTCTGCGCGCACGAGGCGGCACGCATAAAGTCACAGCGCATGCATGTCCGCCTTTTGTGTGCCGTGGTGGTGAGCGCATTCGTTGCCGTGCCGCTGTCGGCGCGGGCGCAAGCGCGGCCGGTGATCAATTATCAGGGAGTAGTTGAAGTTGAGGGTGGGGCGTATTACGGCCCGGCCTGGTTCAAATTCGCGATCTGCAACGCCACCATGGCCACGAACTATTGGGCCAACGATGGTGGCGGCATGGGTCAGCCAACGAATGCGGTCATGCTGAACATGTCCAACGGGTTTTTCAATGTCTTGCTGGGCGACACCGACATACCGAACATGGCAGGGTTGCCGGCAACATTGTTCAGTCTGACGCAAGACATGTACATGGCGGTGTGGTTTACGCCGGAATACGAGGCAGGCGGGTACATTGCCACCAATACCTTTTCACTTTTCGGCGCGCCGCAATTGATCGCGCCTGTGCCCATGGCACTGAATGCCGGCTCTCTCGAGGGCAACTCGTACAAAGACATCATCAATGCCGCGACCAATGCCGCCGTC
>Ga0268280_1000970_pt1 | contig 20660 bp, 18 predicted proteins | sample saktaG_9_FD_190139 | JGI IMG/M metagenome (GOLD analysis project Ga0268280, IMG submission 190139) | Saline water microbial communities from Sakinaw Lake, British Columbia, Canada - sak_2011_5_24_40m | ecosystem: Environmental > Aquatic > Non-marine Saline and Alkaline > Saline ... | reverse complement strand
CAATGTTACAAATCCGTCCTTCTTGGGTGGTACACTTTGCACCAGAACAGGTGGTACACATTGCTCCAGATTTACTGGTACACTTTAGGCCAGAATCCCTGGTACACTTTGATGCAGATTATTCAATTAGTAACGCTTTATAATATAGCTCCGGATGGAGTTTTCACGAAAAAACAGATCCGGAAGTCGCATCCTCTGTTTCAAGCCTGAAAAGTGAGTCCAAAGGATCATTTTATAAACAATCCCTGATGCCTTTAAATTTCAAGTCGCAAGAACTCCTGAAATAAAGCGGTCAAGTCCGGAATAATCCTTCGATACCGTTACCCCGGAAAAACCGCTCGCCGCCATGAGTTCAGAAACCGCTGCCGCTCCATCGGCATGCAGTTCAAAACAAAGGGTTCCGTCCGGAACGAGAAGCTTTTCTGCCAGCAGCGAAACAGCGGCGTAACATTCCATCCCCAGAGGAGTCGTCAGTGCAATTTTAGGTTCGTATTGCCGTACCTCCTCCTGAAGTCCGTTCCATTCACTTTCCGGAATATAGGGTGGATTGCAGATAATCAGGTCATAACAGGACTCCGGCAAAGCGGAGGCAAAAAGTGCATCGAACATATCGGCTTCAATAAATGCGATACGCGATTCCACAGCATGGCGCGCCGCATTGCTTCGTGCAATATCAAGGGCATCAGGAGAGCAATCCAGTGCGGTAACAGTCAGTGAAGGGCAGAGTTTCGCCATGGTGACAGCAATGCATCCGCTTCCAGTTCCTATATCAAGAACCTTCGCCTGTCCGGAGCCACCGCGACCTGTCATTCCGAGACATTCAAGGGCGTGTTCAACAAGCAGTTCGGTTTCCGGACGGGGAATAAGGACCCGTTCATCAACCATAAATTCCAGACCGTAAAAATACTGCTCTCCGGTAATATACTGCACGGGACGGCCTTCAAGCCTCTGACGGCAAAGCTCCCTGAAGCGGTCAAGTTCATCCTGATAAACCGGCCTGTTATGGTGCAGATAGAGCTGAAGCCTGCTCTGGCCCAGTATATGTCCCAGCAGAAGTTCCGCGCTTATCCTCGGTTCATCGACTTTTTTCGCCTCAAAGAAATCAGCGGTTGTCTTAAGCAGACTGATAACCTGCCACTCTTTCAGTTCTGCCATCTCTCTTTGTTAAACATTACACGTTCAGGCTGCATTTCATTGAAAAAAGCAGCAAAATCCGAAAATCGCACCCCTGCGGCTCTTTTTAAAAAGATCAAGGTCACGTAACGATACAATTATTACATTGATTTTTACCATGATAACCGATAAAGCGCAAATCAGGAAACAATACCCTATTCACCATACCCTGACACGATGAAAAAAATTCTGCTTATACTGCTCATCCTTCTCTCTGCGACATCAGCCGACAGTGCGTCGGCCGCCTCAAAATTTACCGGCATTATGGAGATGATGCTTAAATTGCCGAACGGGACCGCCAGGGTAACTTACTACTTCGGAAACAATGTTCAACGGATGGATATGTTCATGCAGATGAACAAAATACCCGATCCGTTAAAAACAACGGTCATAACGCAGGCTTCCCGTCCGGACCAGGCCTGGCTGATCAATCACCAGGCACGAAACTACAGCATTGTCAATCTCAGAACAGCGGCAGAAAATGCAATGCTGCTTGATTTCGACAGTAACTATAAACTTGCACGGCTCGGAAAGCAGACCATAAAAGGTTATGCATGCGATCACATCAGTCTGACCAGCACTACCGAAAAACTTGAGCTCTGGGTAACGCGCGGTCTTGGAGATTTTTCGACATTCAGAATCCTGCAGTCACAAAATCCCCGTCTTTCCAATACCTCACTTGCAAAAACACTCGATGAAGCCGGTATTGAAGGATTTCCCGTCAGGATTTTGCAGCATAACGATGACGGCCCCTACTTAATGGAACTCGTGCAGATCCGTCCAAAAGCACTCCCTTCATCTGTTTTCAATGTGCCGGCCGGATACCGGAAAGTTGCAGACAATCAGAAACCTCTCGACCCGAGGCAGAAAGAACATCTTAAATCCCTTATGGAAAAAATGAAAAAATTTGAACAGTAGGCACAAAATTGCCGGGAACATTCCGGGTTTCCGATGACGCTACCTCCACATGCCGGGGTAATTCCCGGCTTTTTATTGACTGAAAACATCTGAATTGCGTAATTTTCGCTTAATCAGAAACCACAGATCAGGCGAACCGATGAAAAGTCGTGTCATCTTTATTTTTTTCGGCCTTACATCCCTTATTGTGACGGAAAAAGAACTGTACGCAAAGCGCCCTGAAAATCTGTTTAAGAGTGCTTTTCTCAAGTCTGAATCCGGTGACAGGTATGGGGCAATAGCAGTTTACACGAAGGCCATAGAACTTGATCCTAAGAATTATGATACCTACATCTATCGGGGAGAAGCAAAACAGGCTCTTGGAGATTTCCCGGGAGCAATTGCAGACTACACCCTGGCCATTGAACTGAATCCGGGCAAGGCTGCATTTTACCAGTTTCGGGGAACCTGCAAGGGTATGCTTAAGGATTATGAGGGCGCAATTGCAGACTATACAAAGGCTATTGAGATTGAACCGGAATTTCCGGCCACCTACTACTTTCGGGGTGGCGTAAAAGAAAACGGAATAAAGGATTACAGTGCCGCAATAGCTGACTATTCCAGAGTCATAGAACTTGATTCGACCGATGTCTCTGCTTACAAAAGCCGGGGAAATGCGAAATTCAGTCTGAAAGATTATACCGGGGCAATAACGGATTACACGAAAACCCTGGAACTTGATCCGGGGGATACAGATACTTACGAACGCAGAGGGGATGCAAATTCCAGGTTAAAAAATTATACCGGTGCGGCAGCAGATTTTTCGAAGATCATAGCGATTGATGAGAAAAATTCAGAGGCTTACTTCCGGCGGGGCCGCCTGAAACTCCTGCTGCAGGATAATTACGGAGCACTGACAGATCTCATAGAAGTCATCGCGTTGAATCCCGGGCATGCCGCTGCCTATTACCTTCGAGGATGTGTAAGACAGCTCCTGGGAGATAAACCGGGCGCTGTAGCGGATATAATGGAGGGTGCAAAGCTTGGCGATACAGCGGCTCAAAAATGGCTGAAAAGCCGTAAATATTCCTGGTAGTACAGAGTCTGCCGGTTCATATAGCAGGACCGCAATGCAGATTGGACAGATCATGCACGACTCTCTTCAGGCTTCTTTAGCAGGGGTAACGCCCGGCTTTTTTTGCCTCCCTGTGCAGGCTTTTTTGTATGTTCAAGGACGGGTTTTTTTGCTTCTCTGTGATTTTTTTATGCCTGATTACCCGTAAGCCATTATAAAATAACATCATTCTACTCATAACAATCATTCACAGGAAACGTGGCAGATAAAATCACTACACGGAGCGAGGACTATTCCCAATGGTATATTGACCTTGTGCGCTCGGCAAAACTTGCTGATTATGCTGATGTCAGGGGCTGTATGGTTATCCGTCCGAACGGGTACGCCATTTGGGAAAAAATGCAGGCCGCACTTGACCGGATGTTCAAGGAGACTGGCCATGTCAATGCCTACTTTCCGCTCTTCATTCCCGAAAGCTTTATAGCAAAAGAGGCCGAACATATTGAAGGGTTTGCCCCTGAATGTGCCGTTGTCACCCACGGCGGGGGTGAGGAACTGGCCGAAAAACTCTATGTCCGCCCCACATCGGAAACCATCATCTGGTCTTCCTATAAAAAGTGGATCCAGTCCTACCGTGACCTGCCGATTCTGATCAACCAGTGGGCGAATGTCGTACGCTGGGAGATGAGGACAAGGCTCTTTTTAAGAACAACCGAATTTCTCTGGCAGGAAGGCCATACCGCACATGAAACCCCGGAGGAGTCGCAGGAGGAGGTCATCCGCATGATCAACGTGTACAAGACCTTTGCCGAAGAGTATATGGCAATGCCGGTCATAATGGGAAGAAAAACCGACAGCGAAAAGTTTGCCGGAGCAGTGGAAACCTACTGCATTGAAGCCATGATGCAGGACAGCAAGGCTCTCCAGGCAGGAACATCCCATAATCTCGGACAGAACTTCGCCAAGGCATTCGACTGCCAGTTCCAGACCAAAGAGGGAAAACTTGACTATGTCTGGGCAACAAGCTGGGGGGTATCGACAAGGCTCATCGGAGCTTTGATCATGGCTCATTCGGACGACCGGGGTCTGGTACTGCCCCCAAAACTTGCCTCACGCCAGGTGGTCATCATTCCCATTCTCAGGGGTGACAAGGCCGCAGTCATAAACCGGGCCGAAGCAATTGCAGAATCGCTGAACAAAAGCGGAATTCCCGCATTTGTCGACTGCAGCGAACAGAACTCCCCCGGATGGAAATTTGCGGAGTATGAACTTCAGGGTATTCCCGTCCGTATCGAACTCGGTCCAAGGGATATCGAAAACAACATCTGCATCGCCGCACGTCGCGATACTCTTGAGAAAACCGAACTTCCGCTTGACGAAACCCTGCCCGCTCTTGTCAGCGAAATTCTGAACGCTATTCAGCTGAACCTCTTTGAGCGCGCTCTTGAATTCCGGAACGGGCACACCTTTGAAGTCAACAGTTACAGCGAGTTCAAAGAGAAGGTTGAAAATGGTTTTGTGATCGCCCACTGGGACGGGACTACAGAAACAGAGGCGAAAATCAAGGAGGAGACCAAAGCCACTATCAGGGTTCTTCCTGAAGAGGCTGACTATATTGCCCGGTACAGGATGAATCAGCCGGGCAACTGCATCTACTCAGGAAAACCGGCGGCAGGAAAGGTGGTTTTCGCAAAAGCCTACTGATCTCAACACTCCGGCCCTAAATTGATTCCGGCAATGCTATACAAGGAAAGCATTGCCGGAATGTATATGTCGCCCGTTCTTCATGAAAAAAGCAGGCAACCGGAATAAGCTTAATAAAGGATCATGCGTCCTTGAAAAATTCTTTCAGGCCATCATCGGTAGGCTTCATGGTTTTGTCTCCCTTGTTCCAGTTTGCCGGGCAGACCTCACCGAACTCTTCGGTAAACTGAAGCGCATCGACCAGCCTCAATACCTCATCAACGTTGCGCCCCAGACCGAGATCGTTGACAACCTGATGGCGCACTACCCCTTCCCTGTCAATAAGGAAAAGACCTCTCAGCGAAATGCCTGCTCCCTCAATAAGAACATCATAATCGGCTGAAACTGTTTTGTTTATATCCGACAGCAGCGTATAGGTAACGCCCTGGATTCCGCCGCGGTTTTTCGGAGTCTGCAGCCATGCAAAATGGGAAAACTTTGAATCGACCGAACAGCCTATGACTTCAACATTTTTCTTCCTGAACTCATCAAGCTTTTCCTGGAAAGCATGAAGCTCGGTTGGACAGACAAAGGTAAAATCAAGCGGATAGAAAAACAGAACAACATACTTCCCCTTGAAATCCGAAAGCTTGCAGGAATCAACAAACTGCGAACCGCCAACAACAGCGGCAACATCAAAATCCGGCGCCTTGCGGCCGACTAACACACTCATGGTATTCTCCCTGATAAAGGTATGACGTTAAGAAAATAATAAATAAGACATATTTTATCCATTATAAGAAACTCTCCGGATTTTCGCAACTTAAAAACCTGCAATAAATCAATCAGACCTTCTGAAAAAGAGCTTTCCCGATCCGGAGGCAACCGCGGTATTGATCAGAAGCCTTTTACGTTTACACTTCCCCGTTTTCACTCTTTATGTTTATCTTGTGCGTATACAGCCTTTTCCCTCTTCAGCTCAAGAATATGCAATCCTACTTTAACTTTCAGGAGCATCGTACCGGTTACCGGCAGGAAACTCTGGCAGGAATCACGACTTTTTTTACACTTTCATATATCATCATCGTCAATCCGGCGATCCTTGCTGCTGCGGGTATTCCCAAAGGAGCATCGATGACGGCAACGATTCTCACCTCCATTTTCGGAACCCTTCTTATGGGCGTTTACGCCAAACGTCCTTTTGCCGTGGCGCCATATATGGGCGAGAACGCCTTTATCGCCTATACGGTGGTGAAGATCCTCGGATACTCATGGCAGACTGCCATGGCGGCCATTTTTATCAGCGGAATCCTGTTCACCCTGATAACCATCGGCGGGCTTCGCGGATGGCTGGCCAAAGCGATTCCGGGCTCTCTCAAACACAGTTTTTCAGCAGGCATAGGGCTTTTTCTGGCCTTTCTCGGACTGAGTGACATGGGACTTATCACTCTCGGCGTTCCCGGCGCGCCGGTTCAACTGGCCAATATTGCAAATCTACCGGTTCTCCTGAGCCTCGGCGGACTGGTCATTACCGCGGTTCTTCTGATCCAGAAGGTTCCCGGAGCAATTCTCGGCGGAATGGCCGTCACCACGGCGGCGTTTCTGCTGACCGGGCTTGTTCCTCTGCCGTCAACGGTTTTCAGTCTGCCTCCCTCGATCGAACCGATCTTTATGAAAATCGATCTGCAGGGGGCATGGACATGGGGATTTGCCGGCGTGATCACCAGTGTGCTGGTAATGGATTTTGTCGATACGATGGGTACCCTTTTCGGATTGTCGTCAAGGGCAAACCTGCTTGATGACGAGGATAACCTGCCTGAAATTGAAAAGCCGATGCTGGTCGATGCGCTCTCAACCATAGCTGCCTCCCTTTTCGGAACAACAACGGCGGGAGTCTACATCGAGTCGGCAGCGGGTATCGAACAGGGCGGAAAAACCGGATTTACGGCTCTTGTCGTTGCCGCTCTTTTTGCATTTGCCCTGTTTTTTTCACCGATCCTTACCATTGTGCCTCCTTACGCATACGGGCCGGCTCTGGTTGTCGTCGGCATGTTTATGTTGCAGTCAGTCACGAAATTCAATTTCAATGACTACAGCGAGCTCCTTCCTGCATTTCTGACGATTACCCTCATGATCTTCACCTTTAACATCGGTGTGGGTATCACTGCGGGATTCATTGCCTATGTCATCCTGAAACTCTTCACGGGAAGGGCCCGGGAGATACGTTCCGGTATGTGGATACTTGCGCTGCTTTCATTTACCTTTTATCTTTTCTATCCATACCATTAAACCCCGAAAAAGGATGCTCACCGCAAAACTGCGAATAGCCCAGACCGATTGCACACTTGCAAATTTCGATGAAAATCTCGCGCAGCACTGTGCACTGGTCGAACAGGCTATCCGGGATGGCGCAGATGCCATAGCATTTCCCGAGCTCTCACTGACGGGATACAATGTCCAGGATGCCGCACAGGATATCGCCATGCACATCCACGATCACAGGCTTGATCCACTTTGCGATCTCAGCAGAAAAATCTGCATTATCTGCGGCGGAATCGAACTGAGCGATGACTATGGCGTCTACAACGCTGCATTCATGTTTGAAGAGGGTGCCGGAAGGAGCATCCACCGCAAAATCTATCTGCCGACCTACGGTATGTTTGAAGAGCTTCGATATTTTTCAGCCGGACAGCAGATACAGGCCGTAAACTCAAAACGCCTCGGAAGAATCGGTGTGGCAATCTGTGAGGATTTCTGGCATGTATCGGTACCCTACCTGCTTGCACATCAGGGAGCAAAGCTGCTCTTCGTACTCATGTCAAGCCCTCTGCGCATGTCCCCCGGAAGCGGCATCCCGGCCATTGTTCAGCAATGGCAGACCATTGCCAACACCTATGCATTTTTATTCAGCAGTTATGTCGCCTGCGTCAACCGTGTGGGCAATGAGGACAGTTTCACCTACTGGGGCAGCTCTTCGCTTAACGGACCTGACGGCACGGTGCTTTGCTCGGCCCCCCTTTTCAAAACAAGCATCATGGATACGGTGCTTGATTTTGCAGAAATAAAACGCACCCGTCTGCACTCCTCCCATTTTCTTGATGAAGATCTCCGACTGATTGCAGCAGAGCTGAACGAGATCATCACCATGGGCAGGCCGTCATGTCAATGACCGGCAACGTTTTCAGGGAAAGTGCGATACTGATTTGCACATAAGAAACTTTCAGAATCAATTATTTCCTTTTCCGTATCGCTTTGTCATTAAATACCGGGCATGACTACTGATAATGGCTCCAGAACAGAAGAAAATTTTATCCCGCAAATGTATTGAACCTTACAGCAACTCAATCCATCAAGGAGGCTCAGGATGAAAAAAAAAGCAACAAAGAAGTTCTGGACGGTAATGGTTTATATGGCCGGCGACAACTCTCTTGACCCTGAAGGTTCGCTTGACCTGCTTGAGATGAAAAAGGTGGGTTCAACCGACAATCTGAATATCGTCGCCCAGTTCGACCGCGCGGCCGGTCATGTCGCAAGACGTTACTATCTGCGGAAAGGCGGACTCGTTACAGGTGATGCGGTCGATTCTCTCGGAGCAGTCAATACCGGTGATCCGAAATGCCTTGGAGACTTTATTCAGTGGGGTTTCAAGAACTATCCCGCAGATCACTATTTACTGGTGCTCTGGAACCACGGCCAGGGATGGGATGACACGGATATCTACGCTGATGAACGTTATCGCAACCTGCGCCGCCTTGCCAGCGGCCCGAGTCGTCACTCGTTCTTTCACACATCGAAACGCAGTATGCTGAAAAAGGCTATCGGCGACCAGGAGTGCCGCGCGATACTGCTTGATGACAATGCCAAGGATTTTCTTGACAACCAGGAGATGAAAAAGGTGCTCTCCGACGCATCGAAATCGCTCGGACGGAAACTTGATATCCTTGGAATGGATGCCTGCCTGATGAGCATGGCCGAGGTGGGCTATCAGATCTCCGACAGTACTGACTATTCTGTTGGTTCGGAGCAGACAGAACCTGGAAACGGCTGGCCGTACAACACCATACTTGCCGTACTTGCAAAGAAACCCGGCATGTCACCGAAAGATCTGAGCACACTCATTGTGGACAAGTACCTTGCCTCATACCCCGAAAAAGAATCGGTAACCCAATCGGCCTGCGACCTTTCCAGGTCGGACTCCCTTGCTGCAGTTGTTGCGGGACTCGCTGCAAGCCTCAAGGCAGGCATTGCTGACACCGCCCTGCAGCAATCCATCCAGAGTGTCCGCAACAAGGTGCAATCCTATGATGTCAAGGACAATATCGATCTGGTTGATTTTTGCTCTCTGCTTGCAAAAACCGCAGTTAACGATGCGGTCAAGACTGCCTGCACGAATGTTATAAAGGAAGTTCAGACCGGATATGTGCTTAAACAGGGTTACAAGAATAAGAGCATGAAAAACTCCAACGGTGTGGCGATTTATTTCCCGCTTATAACCGTATCGCCCCTGTATCCGAAACTGGAATTCAGCAAAAAAACCGGTTGGGACGGCTTCCTGGAAGCTTATCTTGATGCGATCCAAAGTCGTTGAAAGTCATAATCTCATGGTGAATCCGACTGTTCAGTATCCGGCAGAATGGATGCGTGAAAATAGAAAAACAGGGTTTGCTCAACAATTCAGCAAACCCTGTTTTGTCCTTGAAATCAGGCTTATACCATATTTTTACATAGGTATCTTCTATACAAACACAGATGTAGAGAGCTGGTGAAAACATCAATATTGACCCCGCATTAAGCATGATATCCGGATTTTATTATGCGGAATTGGTTCGCAAATAATTATGTCAATAACGGTTAAAGCTGAAAAAGTCCTTAATTATTATTTTCACATGAATCATCCTTGAACAGGTAAAGCAGAAATATCCACACACCGATGTTTACATGATCCAATACTTTCAAGTTGGAAAGTTTTCAAGCCTCTGCACGTATCTCAATCGACTTACCCTCTGTTGTAAACGGTTCATCATTACCTGATAGCGGTGATTTGAGCCGGAATAAAAGCATTGGCTGAGCGGGGAAACCGGAGAACCTGAAGATGAAAAATCCGGTGAAGGTGCCTGTCAAGGTATTGAAACGATTAGGATACTCCGGTATATTTATGACAGGACAATCAGCAAAAAACAGTTGATCCGGCAACTCTCAATAGCAACAGGATTCTAAACCGGTCATCGTTACAGGCAATCCTCCGCTCGCCATAAAGCCGGCATCATTTATTGCTGATTAATACACCCTTTTCTGATTCTGTAAAAGGTTCAGGAAAACTGTAACCCGAAAATATTTAAACGCGACGGAACACTTCCGGGCTTTTTTTTGTTCTTTGTGTTCTTTGAATTACAGAATTCCGGAGTAATATTGTCAAAGCATATATGCTCTATGTTTTTTTTGCATTTTTGCAGGAATTGCATACATTTTCTATAAGAATATGCAAAACAATAAAATTGAAAAGCCGGATCAATTCAGCTCTTCAATAAAACAAAACCGCATTTTATACTTTCCGTTTTAAAAAAAGCACTGTTATTAACGACTGATAAGAGATCTGATTTTATTAAAAAAACAAAAGGAGCTTATTATGCCAACCATTGCAGAGATTAAAGCCCAGATTGCTGAACTTCAGAAACAGGCTGATGACATGATCAGTAATGAGAAGAAAAATGTCATTAAAGACATAAGAAAGAAAATGGAGGATTATAAAATAACAGTTGATGATCTTCAATCAAAAGCGGCATCCAGTAAACCCCCTAAAGAAAAAAAAACTCCGGTTATAAAGTATAGAAAGGAGAATTTCACCTGGGTAGGCAGAGGCCCTAAACCTCAATGGATTAAAACAATAGAAAGTAAAGGCGAAAGCATTGAGAAGTACAGAGTGAGCGATTTTGTGTTGACTCCTAAATAACGTAATTAATAGTAATTATAAGAACAGGCCGTTCCGGCAGAACTTTTCTGAATCAGGAAGGTTCTGCCGGAACGGCCTGTTTTGAGCTCCACCGTATATTTTTCTAATCCTATAAAAGGGCTAACGCGCCCTTTATTCCTGCTGCATGGAAAAACCGGGCGGAGTGATGCTCATCCTGTATGTGACAGAGAGACTCTTCATGACTGCGAGAGCTTCATCCTCATATTCGAAAAGCCCGAAAACGGCAGAACCGCTGCCGGAGAGAGAGGCAAAAACGCTCCCTGAATCAAGCAGGGCGGCCTTGACATTGCGAACTGCGGGAAAGTGATCGAAAACTGCCGGCTCGAAATCATTTTCAAACAGAGCAAAGAGCTCTTTTTTTCCAGAGAGACAAAGCTCCGAGACCCTTTTTTTCAGATCAGGAAGTTCACGGTCAAAACGCGCATAGAAATTCCTGTATGCCCAAACCGTCGAGATGTGTTCTTCGGGGAAAACAGTTACAATATAATAGGGAAGGGTAAAGCCGAGATCTTCAAGATCATCGCCTATGCCCCGGGCATAAGCCAGACTTTTCATTTCAAGAAAATAGGGCACATCTGCGCCGAGAGCCACTGCCAGTGTATGCAGCTCTGCCGGAGAGGCTTTGATCTGCCAGTGATCATTGAGAACCCTGAGCACAGTTGCAGCATCACTGCTGCCGCCCCCGAGCCCAGCACCGAAAGGGACCTGCTTGAAAAGCCTCATGGATACTCCCTTCCTGATTCCGGAAAAGTGCTGCAGGGATTTTGCCGCCCTTATGCAGAGATTACTGTCATCTACCGGAAGAGTTTCGTTGGAACAGCTCATCGAAACATGGTCCGAGTCGCTGAATTCAATAGTATCATACCAGTCGATCGGAGCAAAGATGGTTTCAAGCGTGTGATAGCCGTCATCACGCCTGCCGGTGATAAGCAGACCGAGATTGATTTTCGCAAAGGCTTTGACAGAGATCGGAAGCATGGAATGCAATTGATTTTATATAAAAATATTTGGCATATTCACAGTGATGAGATCCAGCAGAATCGCTGAACACGAATAAACCGCTAACCCATGTTTTCTGACAAGACGATGTTCCTGTTGCATAAACAGAGTGTCATACTTTATTTCCTTGCGGTTTCTGCCGGGCTCTTCTGTCCGCCTGTTTTTGCTGCTGAAGAACTTTCCTATGCCCGGATGATCAGGCAGTATGTTAATGAAGATAAGGTTTATTTGTTAGAAAATATCCGGCAAAAAGTCACCCGTCCTTCGGAAATAACAGTCATTAACGCACTTCTTTGCGAAGATGGTCCGCAGGCAGTCGAGCTCTACCGCAAACAGTTGGCAGAGTATCCGGATCCTGAGCTTGATCAGCTCAGCACAGCCAGGATAGCGGCCTATCAGCTGGCGCTCAACAGCACAGCCCCTCTGCCGAGACTTTCTATTCCGGGACCTTCTACAAAACTGAGGTTTCCAAGTTTACGCGACAGCGCAAGACAGTCAGACACACAGCAATCACCTCTACCCGTCCCTGCCCGGTTGACCCTGAAACAGGAAAAATCCGTTGCCGGTCCGGCAAACTTTTTCCTGCGGTTCGGCAGTTTCGAAAACCTGCAGAATGCCGAAAACCTTGCTAATAATATCTCTTTATACGAACCGGCAGAAATCATTCGGCAGGGCGGGATAAATAAAGTGCAGCTTAAAAAAGCCTTTGCAACAAAAGAGAGTGCTGCCGCCACAGCCAAAATGCTGCCGTTCGATTCAATTGTTGTTCCGGCCAGATAACCGCACGATGCACTGAATTCGAAGGCAAAAGAACCTGATGAAACGAGAGTCCGTAATCATAGGACAATCCGTCCTGATCTCCCAGCTCAAGCAGCTTGCGCTTCAGGTTGCACAAACCGATATAACCGTCCTGATCATCGGGGAAACAGGTTCAGGCAAGGAGGTGCTTGCCCGCTTTATCCATGCGAACAGCATGCGGGCGGACAAGAGCTTCATTCCCGTCAATTGCGGAGCAATTCCTGTCGGTATTCTGGAATCCGAACTGTTCGGTCATGAAAAAGGGGCTTTTACCGGAGCAATACAAAGCCGTAAAGGGTATTTTGAATGTGCCGACAGAGGCACGATTTTTCTTGATGAAATCGGTGAAATGCCCCTTGAAACACAGGTAAAAGTTCTCAGGGTTATTGAAACCGGAGAATTTCAAAGGGTCGGATCATCGGAGGCGGTCTATTCCGATGCCCGCATCATTGCCGCAACGAATATAAACATGTATCAGGCTGTCGCAGAAAAAAAATTCAGGGAGGATCTTTTCTACCGTCTGCGCAGTGTTGAGCTTCAGATCCCTCCGCTCAGGGAAAGAGGACGGGATATTCTCCTGCTTGTCGAAAATTTCGTTCATGAGTTTGAACACAAGCATAAAATCGTGTTTGAAGGATTCAGCCCCGATGCTGCAGAGATGCTGATGCGCTATCCGTGGCCGGGCAATGTCAGAGAGCTCAGAAATCTCATAGAGTCTCTGCTTGTACTTGAAAAAGGGCAATACATCACACCGGAAATCCTTGAAAAACATCTCGTACAGAAAAACAGGTACAAAAGCCTGGTACATGATCCTTCCAGATCGGAAAAAAACGAACTCCAGGTCATATACAGCAATATTATCCAGCTCCGTCAGGAAGTAAGCGATATACGTCAGCTCCTGCAGCATCTGGTTCAAACCAGACCGCATACCCCGCTGCTCCTTCCTGATTTCTCTGCACCCCTTAAGCCGGTCAGCGAGTCTGCAAAAACGGAAGCCGTAGAGAACGGTCATGAAAAAGCACTGCTGTCACTGGACGATATAGAAAAAAAATCCATTGCCGATGCGCTTGAAACATGTCAGGGCAATAAACGCAAAACAGCTCAGGCTCTCGGTATCACCGAACGCACCCTTTACAGGAAAATCAAGGCGTACGGGCTTTAAAAAAATTTAGACTCCCGGATAAATTGAGCCGGACAGCCTCCCCTCTCGCCCTTGCATCATAGGGATAGGTAAAATCTGCTCCGGCCGGTCGGATCAGAAGTGAAACATTCCTCTACTGTTTCTTCACTCTTATAACTCCGGCGATGAGCAAAAACGCTGCAGCGATTGCCGATAAAACCTGCGGAAAAAGGTCCGGATAGCGGGTAAAAAAGGTCAGGCGGCTCTCAAGCGGCACGTCAGCCGTCAATGTACCCTCCTGCCACCAGGGCATCCCGGAAATGGTCCTGCCGTATCTATCTATAAAAACCGTGAGCCCTGTATTGGCACAACGCGCCATTGAGCGACGGTTCTCGATGCAGCGCATCCTGCCGATTGCAAGGTGCTGGTAGGGCCCATAAGAGGTGCCATACCACCCGTCATTGGTAACGAGGGTAAGAAACCGGGCTCCCTTGCGGACAAACGCCGTAACAAGACCGGGAAAAATGGATTCATAACAGATAATATTGGCAGTTATCACCTTCCCGTGTCTTGACGAGTGAAGTTCCATAACCGAAGCATCCATGCCTTTGCCCCAGCTGCTGATCCCCGCCAGGGAGAATGTAAACTGACCGAGCCAGGGAAAATACTCTACATAGGGAACCCTCTCCGCAAAAGGGACAAGACGCATTTTGTGATAGATCTGTGGCGTTCCATTGCCGGAATCAAGCAGCATTGAAGCGTTGAAGGCCTCAAATGGCTGGTGGCGCAAACCGTCATATTTTTCAGGACTTTCAGAACGCGGATGAGTACCTGAAGAGTAGCGGACAATATCAGAAAACCCTGTCAAAAGGGAGGTATTCCAGTATTTCAGCGATACCCGCAGGAAGTGCAGCTCAGAAGCATAGGGTGAATCAAGGATATAAAACGGAATGGCTGTTTCCGGCCATATCACAAGTTCCGGACTCTGTTCGCGAACCGCAAGACCGGTAAGACGGTAATACCGTTCCATAATTTCTGAACTGTTGTAACGCACCCATTTTTCCTTTGGATCGATATTGGGCTGAAGAAGGGTAACCCTCAGCTGAGGAACTTTTCCGGGTAAGGAGTTCCCCGACTGAAACACGGCAAAAGCATAGATGACCGGAAAAAGAACCATGACGCCCATGAGGGCAAGAGAACGGACTCGCTCTCCGCTGCCGCCCGTCAGGGCCAGAACGGCAAGCACATTGAAGCATACGAGCCAGAAACTGATCCCCCAGACACCCGTCAGATCAGCATACTGAATCATGAGATTAAGATTTGCCTGGGAATTACCAAGCGTCAGCCATCCGAGCGACAGATCCTGCTGCATATAGAGCCACTCCCATGCTACCCAGCAAAAAGGAAGCGAAAAAAGTGCGAAACGGAATCCGGCCATTTTTTTTATTGCAAAAAAAGCAACCAGCGGTACGGTTAGAAAAAAAGCCTGGGCAAGAATAGTAAGTATTCCGCCTGGAAGGGTGGCAAGACTTACCCACCAGAGGCCGATCAGGCAAAAGAGCAGCATGCAGAGATAGACACGGCGAAAAAGCTCCCCCGGTTTTTCAACACTTCGAAGGGAGATGAGCAGCGGGACCAGTGCTATCCATGCGAGTGGCTCAAGACGTATAAATGGATAGGTCGGGAACGAAATGCCGAGAAGGAGACCGCTCAATAGCGCAGGCGCATAACGGGAGTCACTCAACGGTTTCATGGTCCGGTATAAATGAATCATCTGACATGCAAAGAGTTATCAGCTGAAAAGGAAAAGAGATGGAAAGCATACGCCTGAAAGGCCGACCCGCCGGAAGTATACGATATTTCATGTAAACAGATAATCGCTTCTGAGATATTTTACTTTATTTATTGATTATTATTCTTTAAATTTATTTTAAGCTGTTATTTAACAGGAATTGAAAATCCACGTTTTTCCTGAAAATATCCAATTTCAAACGCCATTAGAAAAAGGAGAACTCATTATGGCTCTGTTCGGCACAAAAGACACCACCACCGCCCACTCCGATTATGAAATTATTCTCGAAGGCGGTTCGAGCTCATGGGGCAAAGTAAAATGCCGGGCCAAAGTAAATGTGCCCCCGGCTCTCCCCTTGCTGCCTGCTGACTGTAACATCAAGATCAATGTTAAGCCTCTCGATCCTGAAAAGGGCTTCGTCAGGTTTTCAGCTGTAATCGAGTCAATTGTTGACAGCACCAAAAACAAGCTGGTTGTTGAAGCTGACATCGCCAATGAAACCAAGGAAAGAAGAATCTGTGTCGGTGAAGGTACCGTTTCAGTAGGCGATTTCTCCCACACATTCTCCTTTGAAGGCTCCGTTGTCAACCTCTTCTACTACCGTTCGGATGCAGTCCGCAGAAATGTACCGAACCCGATCTACATGCAGGGACGTCAGTTCCATGACATTATCATGAAAGTTCCTCTTGACAATCCTGATGTTATCGACACCTGGGAGGGAACCCTGAAAGCTCTGCAGACAACAGGTGCGTTCAATGACTGGATTCGTGAATTCTGGTTTATCGGCCCCGCATTTACCGCACTGAACGAAGGCGGCCAGAGGATTTCCAAAATCGAGGTCAACAGCATCGGCACACAGAGCGGCGATAAAGGCCCTGTCGGTGTGACAAGGTGGCGTTTCTCTCACGGCGGATCAGGTATTGTTGACTCCATTGCACGCTGGGCGGAACTCTTTCCTGCAGATAAGCTCAACCGGCCTGCATCGGTGGAAGCCGGTTTCCGTTCAGACTCACAGGGTATCGAAGTCAAGGTTGACGGCGATTTCCCCGGCGTATCAGTCGATGCAGGAGGCGGTCTGCGCAGAATCCTGAACCATCCTCTCATCCCGCTTGTCCATCACGGCATGGTTGGAAAGTTCAACGACTTTACCGTAGACACACAGCTGAAAATCGTTCTTCCAAAAGGCTACAAGGTCCGTTACGCGGCACCTCAGTTCCGTTCCCAGAACCTTGAGGAATATCGCTGGAGCGGCGGAGCATATGCCCGCTGGGTCGAGCATGTCTGCAAGGGCGGCACAGGCCAGTTTGAAGTCCTCTACGCTCAGTAAGCATCACTCATTGACAAACAGAAAGACCGGCTCCTCGCCGGTCTTTCTGTTTCAGGTGCTTCCGGAATATTTCAAAAAAGCCTACCCTATCAATTGAAGAATATCCTCAATCTCCTCTTTTATCTCCTGTAGAAGAACAAGACGCCGCTCGTCAACCACGGTGTGGCGGTTCTTCTGCTGACCTATCTGTTTCTGCAGTTTGAGGATCTCGGTCGTTTTATGATCGTCTTCACTGTCACGGATAACGCCCTTCACGATTTCACTGGCCTTTCCGAGCCTGTATCCTTTTTCGTACACCAGTTCCTTGATATTGAGCACCATGGCTATATCACGGTTGGTATACCTTCTGTTTCCCCTGGTATCCCTGGCCGGAGTCAGTTCAGTAAAAAAACTCTCCCAGTATCTGAGCAGATAGGAAGGAACACCGGCGATTTTACTGACCTCGCCGATAGAATAATAGTTTTTGCTTGAATCAAATGCCATAAAACGGAAGTAGCAGGTGAAATTTTGTTTTACCTATTCTTATTATACATTACAACCGTCACTTCAAAAACATCTGACGGATGAAAAATTTACTCAGCCTGAAACCTTATCTACTCAGGTACCGCAAAAATCTGTGGGCAGGCTTTCTCTTCATCATTCTGACCAACCTCTTCGCCGTCCTCGGTCCGAAATATATCGGACTTGCCATTGACACCATGAACAGGCGCTTTGAACTCCAAACTGTTCTGGGATACGCAGGTCTCTATTTTCTGTTTGCGCTCCTCAGCGGTTTTTTTCTTTTTCTGGTGCGCCAGAATATTATTGTCGCGTCACGAAATATTGAATTTGACCTGAAAAACGACTATTACACTCATCTGCAGAAACTGCCCCGGAAGTTTTTCAATACTACCAGTACCGGTGAGCTGATCTCAAGAGGCACCAATGACCTAAATGCCGTCAGAGAGTTTCTCGGTCCCGGCATCATGTACTCCCTCAACACCTTCTTCAGGCTTTTTTTTGCTCTGATAGCAATGATTGCCCTCTCGCCGAAACTTACCTTTTTTGCGCTGCTGCCCGCCCCTCTTTTAAGCTATTCGGTTTATAAAATCGGCAGTTCCATGCAGAAGCGCTCTAAGAAAATCCAGGAAAACTATGCGGCAATAACAAACCTGGTGCAGGAAAACCTCTCCGGTATCAGAGTTGTAAAAAGTTATACCCGTGAATCGTTCGAAATCAGCCGCTTTGAATCTCTCAACAGGGAATACTACCGCAAAAACCTCTCTCTTGGAAAACTGCAGGCGCTTTTTTTTGCTTTTCTCACCTCACTGACGGCATTTTCACTGCTGCCGGTTGTCTGGATCGGAGGCCTTAGCGTCATTGAAGGAAGCATGACCGTTGGAGGTATCGCACAATTTATCGTCTATGTCTCTATGCTGAGCTGGCCGGTCATCTCTATCGGATGGGTCACCAGCATTATCCAGAGAGCGGCATCTGCCCAGATACGGCTGAATGAAATTTTACGCATTGAACCCGATACCTCAGATGAAAATGAGGTGCCCGTTGAAATGAAAAACTTTCCGGGCGCACTTTCCTTTCGCAACGTCCGGTTTCACTATCCCTGCCAGGAAAATAATCCCGTTCTGAAAAACATCACCCTTGACATTGCAGCCGGATCAAAAGTTGCCATCGTCGGAGCAACAGGCTCAGGAAAGACTACTCTTGTCAATCTGATACCAAGACTCTACGATCCCCAGGAAGGTGCCGTGCAGCTTGATGGCCTTGACATCAGAAGCCTGCCGCTGAAAGCCCTGAGAGAGCTCATCGGCTTTGTTCCGCAGGTTAACTTTCTGTTTTCAGACACCATTGCAAACAACATCAACTGGGGAAGCAGGGACAATAACGCTGATGAAGTGATTGATGCAAGCAGAATAGCCATGCTCTATGACGATGTTGCGGATTTCCCTGATGGATTCGAGACCATGCTCGGCGAAAAAGGCATCAACCTTTCAGGAGGCCAGAAACAGAGGGCATGCATTGCAAGAGCGATTGCATGGAAACCGCGCCTTCTTGTTCTCGATGATGCGCTTTCAGCCGTCGATACCGGCACGGAAGCCCATATCTTTGAGGCCCTTCTGCAAAAACTGCCGGAGACAACCATCATACTGATCAGCCACAGGATTTCAACCGTGAAAAACTGCGAACGAATCATTGTCCTGAAAGAGGGGAAAATCGCAGAAAGCGGCACCCATGAAGAGCTGCTGCTGAAGCAGCACCTCTATGCTGAACTCTACAACCAGCAACTCCTCGAAGAGGAAATTCTTTCCATTACGTAGTTTTTTTCCGGGCAGCACAGGATGGCCGGGGAAAAAAATGGTCACCGGGATAACTCTGCTTAAAAAGCACGCACAGGTCTGACACGATTGCTATAGTACTTATTGATGCCGCTCCGGAAGCCGCTGATACTGCCCCGGCCAGGCGTGAAGTAGGCACTGTAGTCGGACGAACTCCAGTAGTAATCAACTGCGAAACCACCGATAACACTTTTTTGCCGATAAAGCTGAGTTAACTGTTCCTTATTCGGCAAAAACCAGTCACTGTAATCGTTCGGTACATAATCGCTGCATGCTGACAGGGCATCATACCATGTAAAATGCCCTTCATCTTTACCGGAAGAGTGGCCGGGCAAATCCTCTTTAGCCGCAATCAGGCCATGCTGACCGGTGCCATCGACATAAAAGACGATGCCTCCGCCATACTCGTCACCGATAGTTACCGCCAATGATACCGGTGACAGCATAACCATACTCAGCGCTGCAAGCATAAACACTATCCACAGGCAGGGGAATGGTGTTTTTGCCGGAAGATTCATTATGGGTCTCGTTATCGATATTGTTTACCGGCTCTGCCGCTCAACCAATACGGTAAAGCCGACACATACTTTCTACCTGAAAGATAAAAAAGATTATCCGTTTATCAGTGGCTTCCCCTTTGCACCAATTCAAAGAACTGCCGGGATACATATCTTTTACCTCTTTTGATTTAAAGAGCCAAAGTGAGAAAAATCAGGTGAAACGATACAACTATGCCGCTTTTGCAGTGACTCGCCTTAAAAAAAGGGCATTTCGCTTCAGCGATGAGAATTTCATGCGCCGTCCTGACCTGTCGGGACGGGACAATTAATAAATTCATGTTCCCTTACTCACTTACCACCTTCACTTTCCCTGCATTGGCAATCGCCTTTTCTTTCACAGCATTGACATCGCTGCCCGGCTTGTCGTAAGCAAGCGTCACAGCCATTCTCCGGTAAGGGCGGGTCGTGGGCTTTCCGAAGATGCGAATGTCGGTGCGGGGCTCCCTTACGGCATCTTCAACACCTATGTACTGCGGGTTGCAGCCCTCTCTTTCGGCCAGAACAACCGCACTGGCTCCCACCCGCATCAATTCAATTTCAGGAATGGGGATACCCAGAACAGCACGGGCGTGCAGTTCAAACTCCGAAAGGTTCTGCGTGCCGACCAGCGTCACCATGCCGGTATCGTGCGGACGGGGAGAGATCTCGGAAAAATAGAGCCCGTCAGCGGCCAGGAAAAACTCCACGCCCCAGATGCCGGCCCCGGTCAGCGAACGGGTGACTTTTTCCGCAATCTCCTGTGCCTCTTTCAACTGCGCATCGCTTATGAAGCAGGGCTGCCAGCTCTCCTGATAATCGCCGCGCTCCTGACGGTGCCCGATAGGAGGGCAGAAAAGTGTTCTGCCGTTTTTTTGCGTCACGGTAAGCAGCGTGATTTCGGTATGAAACTGCACAAAGGACTCCACGATCACTTCGGCAATATCGCCGCGCCT
>Ga0268280_1000969_pt1 | contig 20675 bp, 20 predicted proteins | sample saktaG_9_FD_190139 | JGI IMG/M metagenome (GOLD analysis project Ga0268280, IMG submission 190139) | Saline water microbial communities from Sakinaw Lake, British Columbia, Canada - sak_2011_5_24_40m | ecosystem: Environmental > Aquatic > Non-marine Saline and Alkaline > Saline ... | reverse complement strand
CGCCACAGATACCAGAAGTACGAAAACCCCCGGTTTTTCAGGATTGATTGCCGCCCTTGCAGTACTGGGATTATTTTGTGCAATGAGGAAGTAGCAGGAGACCGCAACCATCAGCGGGAGCAGGGCCAGTATTCCCAGCACCATGCAGGGGACCATGCCGAGTGCGGCAAAACAGGCGGCGGAGGTCGAGTTGCACTCCATGAAATGCTCCTGCACCGAGGATAAGTAGAGCGTGCAGGCGGACGCGAGCGTGGCACAGGACATCGCTGTTCCGATGAAGATCCAGTAGCGCCTGTCGAAGTTCAAGGTATGGGAGTCTTTTGCCGGGTCGGTATTGAAGAGGATGGGTGAGAGCGGGTGTGCGTTGTCGTTGTATGTGTGGTTTTTTCGTAAGCGGGGATCCGGTCGTCGTCCATCAATATCATTATCTCTTCACATCGCATGTTTACCACAGGACTTTGAGGAATCGATCATGGGAATAAAACCGTCATATATCAAGAATATCGGTACCGAACTTTTAGCCAAGCAGCGTGAGCTCTTCACGAAAAGCTTCGAGGAGAACAAGCAGCAGCTGGGAAAATCAGCAGTTATCGGGAGCAAGCGTGTCCGGAACCGCGTCGCCGGCTACATCACGAGAAAAGTCAATACCAAAAAACACACGTAATCCTTTTTTTAAAAAGAAATTCTTCCGGCAGACGACGAGAGCATCGATACGTTCCGTGAGCGGTTGTCCGCGATGGTTGCGGCCGTGTGTGCGGAGGAGTTTGTGGGGAGGGCGTTGTGCGTGAGGTGCCGGACCAGGGGTTTTGATCTAGGATGGATTAGGATCTTGGATAGACGAGATCAGAATTTTGCATAAAAAGACGGTTGCTGCACAGCGTCTGTTCTCTCATTCACTTTCACCCCACTCACGCCTCAGATATATCCCCCATGTTTCCGACCATCTCTTTCGTAATCGGAGTCGTTCTCATGAAACGCAAAGCCGCGATCACAGTCGGGAAGAAAACCGGTACCGGCATCTCTCCGGCAACTGTTGATGTTGTACCATCCCCTGCCCTTCTGGGGGATCTTCGTTCACTCATTGAATCAACCCGAATCAGGGTTGCCGTCGGGGTAAATGCAGAGATGGTGATGTTATACTGGGATATCGGCGAGCGAATCCGAATAGAGATCCTGAGTGATGAGCGAGCCGCGTATGGCAAACAGGTGGTCAATAAGCTTTCAGATCAGCTGGTCACCCTATATGGTTCCGGATTTGCACGAACCAATCTTTTCAATATGATACGGTTTGCGGAGGTATTCCCGGATCGTTCAATAGTCCACTCACTGAGTGGACAATTGAGCTGGACACATTTCAGGAATATCATCTATATCGAGGACCCGCTCGCCCGGGAATTCTACATGGAGATGTGCCGGCTTGAACGGTGGAGTGTCCGGACACTTCAGGCAAAAATTCAGGGGATGTTGTTCGAACGTACTGCCCTCTTAAAAGAAACCGGAAGAGCTGGCCCGTAAGGAACTTGCGGCGCCGTGTCGAAGACCCTTGGTCTTCTCCTGACTCGGGTCTGATGACCCTCATCACAATAAAGACCGGATGACTCCCGACCTTGTCTTCAAGAGCCCGTACTTCCTCGAATTCCTCAGGTTGTCCGATACGTTTTCTGAGAAAGACCTGGAGAATTCCATCCTCCGGGATCTGGAGCGTTTTATCCTCGAACTCGGCACAGATTTCTCGTTTGTCGCCCGGCAAAAGAGGATCACGGTTGATGCCGAGGACTACTACATCGATCTGCTCTTCTATCACCGGAAACTTCGCAGGCTGGTGGTAATTGACCTCAAGCTCGGCAAGTTCAAAGCGGCGGATAAGGGTCAGATGGAGCTATACCTGCGCTGGCTGGACAATTACGACCGTCAGCCGGGTGAAGAAGCGCCTATTGGGCTTGTCCTCTGCGCAGGGTCTTCCGTAGGGCATGTCGAACTCCTCGAACTCGAAGCGAGCAGCATCCGCGTCGCCGAGTACCTGACCGAGCTGCCGCCCCGCGAAGTGCTGGAGCAGAAACTCAAAGCTGCGGTGGCGATTGCGCGAGAGCGGCTCGGGGATGGTCGCGGCCGTGTGTGCGGAGGAGTTTGTGGCGAGGGCGTTGTGCGTGAGGTGCCGGAACTGCGATTATGGGGATTTGTGTGAGACGAACCAGAGGGGGGATTGAGGGGCTGGGCAGGATCACTTGCCGGGTCGGACTACAGTACCTGAAAGGGGGGAAAAATGGGGGATTTGATCCGGGTCGGGAATCCAGGTGCCGGACCAGTCCAACAGTATGAGCACACTTTAGGGAGGGCAAGAGAGCCTCACTGGAGAGATCACACTGTCTCCGTCGGTGAGGGATCTCCATACAACCTGTCCGGAAGGCATTTTTCAGGACTAATTCGTCAAAAAGCAGGAATAATTATTTGCGAATCGCCCGATTTGCGGCCGGTTCGGGGTATCCGGGGCAGTATTGTGGCCGGAAAAAAGACCAAATAGGCCTAATTGGAGGCAGGATCACCTGCCGGGTCGGACTACAGTGCCTGAAACCGGAAAAACCGGGGTTTTTATCCGGGCCGGGATCAGGATCCCGGGAATCTCATACTCGCCCTTCTGTTGGACGGATTTAGGGACTATGTATAAAAAAAGTTTCAAGCGATTATTTTTTAAAAATGCTACCTGATTATCCAGTGCACAATTAATCCCACAGCTATCGCAGCGGTGAAACTGAGCAATGTGCCGATCAGGATATATTCCCCTGCATCCCTTCTTTCTGAATACCTAAAAATTGACTTTGCTGCGATCAGAAAACCAATCGCGGTATACTGATCGATCAGGATGAAACTGAAAATTAAGAATCGTTCAATGTACCCGATCCATTTGCCGGCATTTTCCAAGCTGATCTCCTTATTGCTCTCCCCGGTGTTCGTTTCGATTTTTTCGCGCCACTGCTGAGTGAATTTCCCAATCAGGATGCTTGTCGGCCAGAAGATCAGGAGATATCCGAGAATCACGATCCACAGGTTCGTATCTGACAGCGCGATTCCAACCTGCCGGAGTGCTCCGGTGAAATCGTTGTTTAAGAAAATGCATCCGATTGTGAACAATACTCCTGTATGTGCGATCTGGTCTGCAAGAAAAGCCGGTGTCGTATCCTCATAATAGGATTTCAATCCGTCAATGAGGATATGGGTAATTGCTACCAGGATCCCGATCCACAATGCGCCCCATACTCCTGCAAAGACATATGCGAGGATTCCTGCAAGTATTCCGTGAACATAGAGGTATTTCGCGTGCCAGTGGTTTGTTCTCTTATCCCGGATCCATGGATCCGGTTGGAACAGGAAATCCGTAAGAACGTGGGCGATTAACAGCCGGATGAACAGGCCGTCGCGGAACAGCTCAACGATAATATCCACGGTTAATCGACTCCCATCTTTTTAAGAATAATTTTCTCATAACGGTCTATGAAACTCTGAATCGCCAGATATCCCCCGGTCTGTAATCTCTGGTTGATAGAGGACTGGGCAAGGTCCAGCCGGTCTGCAATCTGTTCCTGATTCAGTCCCTTCAGATAATATCCTATCGCTTCGGCCTGCTCTTTTGTCCAGCGTTTGATCACCGCATCGAGCAATCCGCATTCGATTTTTATCTCCTCGTTGATCTCTGGCCACGGCGTTTTTACAATCAGGTTCATCTTCTCTTTTTTCAGATTATCCAGTTCGAACCCTGAATTCCTGAATGCTTCCCCGTCTCCTTCACCGATGTTCTTGTCCTCCGGCAGGTAGTCAACCGTCCCGATGCCAATCGCAATCCGTGCATCGAGCCCTGCCTTTTTTGTGTCTGAACGGGAAAGAAGTTCTGCCCGGATAAGGATGGCCTCTTTCAGTGATTGTTCCGGTCTTCTCAGCAGGCCCTGAAAACTATCTCCCCTGTACACCAAGTGCGGGAATGATGAGTCCGTGGAACGGTCGATCTCTTTGAGCGTAGTGTTGAGAACATCGAGGTACTGCTTCCGCTGGTCATTGTTCCATTTCGATGACCCGATGATATCCCCGGTAAGGACTGCATAGATTGAGCGGTTCTTCATAGGTTCTTCCCCTCATGACTCCAGTACGATAATCCCCGATTATAGGTCTGGAGTACTATAATGTGGTGTTATAGGTTCCGGGTACTATAAGTATGTTGCCCGGGGGGCTGGAAAATGATGAAGGATTGAAAACGCAAGATTGGGATCTCCGTCCTAGCAGGGGAACCCTAATAACGCCGGAAAATAAAACGCAGGTACCAGCCTATGCCAAACCTTGAGAACTGGTTCTTCAGATACAACGCTTGGTCGTACAGCAAGCACCGGCTCTTTGATCTCTGCAAGAGAAGTTTCTATTACCGGTATATTGGAACCGCTCTCAAGGAATCGAAGGATTTCGACATCTACAAATTAAAGCGACTGAAGGACCTCAATTCAAAATACGCTCTGGAAGGATTGCTGATCCACGGAGTGATTGAGAACCAGATCGGGCAACATTACATCGGGCGGGACTTAAACGAGGACGGCGCAAAAGCCCAGTTCGTCCAGCGGGTCGAGCAGTACCGGAAGACGGCACGCGACACCCTCACGGAGTTCTACAACGGCCTGCCTGATGATGACGCCTTCTTCGACCGGATCCGGGACGGGGGCCAGGACAAGATCAGCATGTTCTTTGGCGCTATCTGGCCACAGGTAAAGGACCTGGAGTACCTGAAGCACGAGGACTTTGACAAGTTCAGGATCAATGACGTGGAAGTCATCGTCAAAGTGGACTATGTCAGCAAAACGAAACGCGATGTCATTGTCATCACGGACTGGAAGACCGGCTCAGACAAAGAGGAGTACGAGAGCGATCTCCAGATCGGGACCTACGTACTCTGGGCGATGCAGTATTACCAGAAGGACCCGGCGCAGATCCGGAGCGAGCTTGCCTACCTGAAGACCGGCATGATGCACCCGTATGAATTCTCGCCCGATGATCTGGAAAAGATCCGGATCACAATCCTTGACGATTTCGAGAAGATGAACGCCAGTTACGAGATCGGGGATTACCCGGCTTCTCCGGAGGCGAGGAAGTGCATGAGCTGCCAGTTCGGGGGGGTTTGTCCTGAGTCGATGATAATTGAATATTTAAATAAATGAATCGAACTGTATTAAGAAATCCAAAATATGTTAATAATTTACGTGATGTTTGTAGATTTTTGTAAATACTAATTTTAATTAATAGTTAATTTTTCAACATACTTCTGTCCATTCAATGGTTTATAAGGTGCATCCCTTAAAAACCGGGTCAATGTTCTTCTCGGATCTCCAGTAGATCTACCAAAATAAGATTGTTGTCCGGTTCGTTTTTCACAATATGTTATCGTTAGGAATTTTTTGGCGCGTGACAAAGAAACATATAAAAGACGCCGCTCATCACCCACCATTTCGCCAGTCTGCCTTCCTGGAATATATTCATCTTCACAAGCAGCGATAATAACCGCAGTTGCAGTCAAACCTTTGGCTTTGTGCATCGTCATGATGTTGATCTTTTCTATGTCAAGTTCTTGTTCAATATCCCCTAATGACGACGACAAAAGTTGTGGCAGATTTTTAAATTCTGAAGGATCTAATTCATCGATTATTGAAATGATATGTTTCAATAATTTAGTCTTGATTTCATCATCTTCGATGATTTCGTCAATAAATTGATGCAAATGTCCAATAATTTCATTTTTATCTGTCGATTTTTGGATTGCATCGAGTAATATTTTGTGTTTGTCGATTTTATTTTGAACTTTTTGAATCGCATCTGCAATTCTTTTACCATCTCGGGATATTAATTCCGGATTTGTCTTTATTTTGTTTGCAGATTCATAGAATGTAGTTCCATCTTTAGTTGCCAATTCAAATATTTTAGAATAAGATTTTTTTCCTACACGGTTTCTTTCTATTTGTAAAATCGTTCTTATAGCCAGACTATCATTTTGATTTGTCAGCAAATTTAACATGGCAATGAATAGTCGACCTTCATCGGTATCGAATATTGAATCAGTCGTCGGAATTGCAACCGGAATGCCTCTTGAAACCAACGAATCTCTGATATCTGATGAAAAAATACCATTATGATCGCTACGTAACAAAATCAAAATTTCTTTGGGTTGAAGCCCTTTCTTATTAATCAGATAATTACAAAGCGAGGCAATTCCTTTCGATTCGAATTCCTGATTTTCGAATCTGAGTATATGAACTGCACCTGTAGACGCGTCAGGTCTTGGATTTAATGGTTTTGGAATCCGCTTAGGATCTAAATCTGCAACAAATAATGCAAGTCTGATGATATTTTTATCACATCTTATACAGGTTTCCAGTTTAAACATTTTTGATGGGTGATAGTCAGATTCAAATCTCCGAATGCCTTCAGGATGTGCAAATCTGAAGCCATAAATACTCTGATCATCATCCCCGGCTGAAAAAATCTCAACTCCGCGATCTCTTATCGCTTGAATCACAGCCATATCACAACGATTGAGATCCTGATACTCATCTACTAACAGATGTAAATAATCAGATTCGAGATGGAATGCATCAGTCTGTTCAAGAGCTCGCTTCAATTGATATACCAGCTCTTCTCGTAAAGAATATCCATAAATTTCCCTATGTTGCCGCCAAGCTCCTAAAAATTTGGGATCGGGATATCTTTTTTCCCAATCTTCTCTATCGGCATCCAATTTCTGCCAATCCGCGGACAATTGATTAAATTTTTTTGTAATTGTATGAATATCGGAGTCTAAAAGTTCTTTCAAATCTTCAAAAATTATGTTCCGTTCTTCCCAATCATCAGCAATTCTCAATGGTTGTGGGAGTGAATCAATAATATCAGCATTTTTTAATAATTGTCGCAAGGCAAATGAGTGTATTGTTGAAACGTGAGGTAACTGTGATCTCTTCCCTAAAATTTCCGCAATTCTATTCCTTAGTTCAAAAGTCGCTGCTCTGGTAAATGTTAAAGCAAGGATTTGGTCAGGAGGAATATTTTTCTCACATATTAGGTATGCAACATGTCTCTGTAATGTTAAGGTCTTACCAGTTCCCGGACCAGCCAATAAACATGCATGACATCCGTTATGTGAAGCCGCTTTTTTCTGATCATCAAGTAAATTTTCGTCCCATGTCATTTTCGTTATTGAATCATTTTCATTTCCAATTTATATCAATTAATTTTATGTCTCCACTAGTTTTCATCATTCGTCAAACAGTATCTTCTTTGTTCTCTCCAAATAAGCCGCTTCCCTCTCCACCAGCTCCCCTCTGAACTCCTTCCCCAGCACCGCCTGCGTCAACCGCTCGCACCGCCGGCCCGCCACCAACGCTCAGTCGCAGCCGCACGGCAGATAGGAGGGGAATTGGGCGAACGAGAAATTCGCATGTAAATTAAGGTTCAGCAATTTGATATCTAATAAAATGAAAATTAGAGAATTGTCTTACTGAATGTCCGATAATACTTCCAATCAAAAAATACCGGTTTTTGTAAGTTCCACCTATATCGATCTTATTCCATACCGTGACGAAGTATCCAAATTACTCAACTCAATGGGATTTGAGGTCCATGGAATGGAAAATTTTGGATCACGTACTGAGAGTCCCCTTCAAACCTGCCTGAATGAAGTGAGATTATGTAAAATTTTTATTGGCGTATTAGGGATGAAATATGGCTCAATTGATAAGTCGAGTGACAAATCGTTTATTGAAGTTGAATATGAAGCTGCGAAAGAAAATTCTTTAGAAATCCTTTTTTATCTGATTAACGAGGATGAAGCGCCCGTCTTCCCGAAATTTGTTGACATTTGCAGCGACAACAACAACAAAGGTGCTCGATTAAAAACATTCAAGGATTTTATCAAGGATCATCATACCGTTTCTTTTTTTAAATCGCCGACGGAATTGAGGATACAAGTCGAGCGTGATGTAAAGAGACTCTTACTAATTCGTGATTTAAGACTCATTTCAAAATCCCAGCCACGATCAGGGGATAACCTGACCATTTCGGCCGCAGGAGATCAATCATACTACATTGGTGAGAAAATCCGTTTGAGCGGTACGTATCGTCAAGATTCAAGAATTTATCTCTTTTTGACAGGACCCCACTTGAATCCGTATGGAGTGAAACTGGACAATTTCGCAATCAATACGATTTCTGATAACAAGGGAACATTTACCGAGGTCAAAGTTGAAACGGATAATACTTGGAACTACGAATGGGATACATCGAAAGTTCTCGATTTGCGGGAATCCGGAACATACATGATTTACGCAGTTGCTGAACCAAAGAACAAGGAGGATTTAACCCCGGATAATTACGCCACAGCTTTGATCACAATAAAAAATCCTTTCATTTCTGCCACTATGAGTCGGAGTATTGTTGCACGGGGAGACGAATGTTTTATTACCGGGACTGCTGAAGGAAATCCGAATAGCGTATATCTCTGGGTTTTTGGAATGAATTATCGGTTGCTCCAAAATCCGATTAATGTTAATGCCGATGCCTCATTTTCATTTAATTTTACCAGAAGCCTGACAAAAAAATTAGAACCCGGGCAATATTTTGTTGTTGTTCAACATCCTGGGCAAAACGGCCGTGCAGACATCAGAACTTCTATTCCCGGCGAGAGCACCGATATAATATTAAAAGAGCCAACGGAAGCGGGATCCGGCGTAACAATAATCAATGCCTCTCAGATGAGGCCTGGTGACGCAGCTGAAAAATTGCTAGAGATGCTGAATTTGCCGGGAGTCGACGATATCTACACCAAATTAGCTTTTCTCGTAGAGGAGCCGTATGTAAATATCGATCCGATTAAACCGAAGGTAATTGGAGAGTCTTTTACGATTACCGGGTCGACCAATCTGAATGTTGACGATGAGCTGCTCATTGAATTCAAACTGAATCTACCATCAGAATCGAACCCGCAAAGTGGAAGATCATTTGGGTTATCTGGTGTGTGTAGGGTCATTCGGGGGGAATCAGAAAACAAATGGTCGTTTGATGTTGACGGTAGCAATCTGGTGAAAGGAAGATACATCCTCGAAGTGACTTCTTTGGAAACAGGACAAAAAACAAAGACAATTATTGAGATTAGAGAAAATTAAAAAATTTCAGATTTTTTTGGTCCGTGCTTCACAGCTTCCCCGCAAACGCCTTCCCTAGCACTGCCTGTGTCAACGCCCGCGCCTGCTTCGTTCACGCCACAACCTGCTGCTCGATTTGATCCGCACGCCATATAGGAGCGAAACATGGCGGACGAAACTTCATGCTTCTTGGTAATACAGAATAAGGGGAACAATAATAATGTCAAGGAAAAAACTCCCAACACTGGTATCGCCGATTCAAAAGATTAAACAATTTCACGAAAGGTAAGTCGCGAATTTCAAAAACAGGAATGGGAACATATGACAAGTATTTTACCAATCAAAAATACTCTTGAGGTAATTTGTACTTGCTGGAAAGAAGCAGAAACCTCACTCCAACAAGCTATCAAGGATCGGCATCCGGGAGCCGGGGAGGTCTTTATAACGGAATTATTTCATGGACTTCTGAAAGATTCTTTAGATTCTGCAAGCAAAAAAAAGTTAGTTGAAAATGCATTCATTAAAGATCTGAAGGCAATATTTCCGTATATTGATTACAAAAAAAATGTTACACGACAATGTGCCAATGGGTTAATTGCAGAAGTAAAACTCCATAACCAAACATCCGAAACAAAAACCGGTGGCGATCTAGGTTTTGTAATTGCTCGTCCACATTTCTTTCTGGAACGTCCATATTTGCCTGAAACCGATCTGATAATAACCAAAGATTACCGAAGAGGAATCCTAACTCAAGCAAAATTAAAAAATGACAAGGGGAAATGGGATGGGTTCACCCCCACGCAAGAAGATGTATTGCCACAACATCAGGATTACCTAGCTCTTCTCCTCTACTCATATTGCGATCAGAATAGATACAACCTTGAGCAATTTCGGTGGCAACTGGGCGCGGGGTATCCATTCACTGATTTGAAGGACTGGTTTTCACACGATCATTTTCCAAATCCTTTGAATTCCTTCAGGATAATCAACGATCTCGGTAATGCGAAAATCGGCACGGATGATCCTCAAAAAATCAGGGATGTAATCTGTCCTCCTGAAAATCGAACATTGACTATCGATATTCATTGGCCGGGTGGTGACCCTCCAATTTCAAGGGTACTGGTTCGCACAAGACAGGAAGAAAAACACGAGGCAAAAAAAATCACTTGGTGAGTTAAATCAAAAATTTGTTATTTATTTTCACGATCAACTGATTCACAACCTCCCCGCAAACGCCTTCCCCAGCACCCCCTGCGTCAACCCTCGAAGAACGCCCCTGCGTTCTTCTCAAGTCGTCACCATCATGAATGATGGATAACGACATCTCGCACCGCCGGCTCGCCGCCCCACCTCTCGATCGCAGCCGCACGCCAGAGTGGAGGGAAATGTGGCGGACGACCGGGCTGCCCGGAACGTGTGATATTCCCCCTATCGCTCATATTGAGGGTTGTTGAGAAAGAGATTCCAAGCGTGATAACCATTTATCAAAATGGGAACATTCTCTTCGTATTGCATTGATCCCAATTCTTTTTGCAATGATGATCCCATCTGTCGGCTTCTGAAACGAAAGATAAATTTGCTGTATTCTTTTTGATGGTGCAGTTTGAGGATTATCGTTGATTTCTTCCGGTGTTCGGAATTCTGCCCGTGTTGCCTGCAATCGATGTAAGTCAGATATTAAACTACCTGAAGCTGAAGCGATCATGGATTGATGGATTTGTTCAACATCACTGAACAATAGTCCTTCAAACTCATGCAATTGGATATATGGGATAAACCGGGAGTTGTTGATATCTCTGGCAAATTCTTCTTCAGCTTTTTCTACTTTGGTGTAAGGGTTTGAATTATTGATAAATTGATCCCTGTTCGGAAAATCCGAAGGCAAACCATAGAGATCAACCATAGTTGTAACAAAAGCGGTATGATCCTGTTGAAGCCATCTGATGACATCCTTTTTTAAATGGCCATACCTTAGAAAGCCACCACGGCGTGGTCTGCCATTGGAATATCCGGTCGTAATGCTATGAGCGCGGACATCAAAAATTCTGAATTGTTGAAGATGATCGATAAGGAGACTATTGACGAAGGTCTCTTCGGTTGGACCTTCGGTAACAATATTGATACGGATTTCCGAATTCATCGGGATGGTCTACCCCCGATGACATTCTTCTCCCACAGTTCGCCAACCGAATAATCTTCAAGCCATGATGTAAATTCCTCTGGTTTGAGACGTTCAATAACGGTTGCCTGATTTTTTCGGTTGACAACGAGTAAATCCTCAAGATTGAACTGGTTGACAAGCGGTACCGACTGTGTTGAAATAATAATCTGCGTTCTGGTTGCAGCACTCTTGATCAGTGATGCGAGGGTGTTTATTGCGTATGGGTGTAATCCGAGTTCAGGCTCATCGATGAGAATCGTTGAGGGCAGATCCGGTTGCAGAAGTAATGTCGTTAAACAGATGAATCGAAGGGTTCCATCGGAGAGATGATATGCGAGGAAGGGATAATCAGATCCTTTTTCCCGCCATTCAAGCTGGATTTTATTTTCATTTTCCGGCATCGGGCGGAGAATGAAGTCATCGAAGAACGGAGCGACCAGCTGGATCGTATCACAAATTTTCTGATAATGATGAGTATGTGTCTTTTTCAAACGATAGAGATATGCAGCCAGATTCGCAGCATCAGATCTCAAATACAAATTATCGTTGAGATCCCCGATGCGTTTTACCGGAGCTGTATCACTGGTGTCATGGAAGTGATATACTTTCCAACTTTTCAAATACTTAAGAACATATTTAGCGATTTTTCTCTCATCTATCGTTAACGAATTACTTTCCAACAAAGTTTCCTGATGTCCACTCCCTAGTGACCGCCAAAGGGGATTGTCATATTTATTGCGATTATGGAATCCGACATCCTCTGCCTCAAAAATGAATGAATCATTAAGTGTCGGTATTAATTTACAATCATAGATGTTAGCCCCAAAATTCAAAGTAATTTTCAAATGATTTGTAGTTTTTTGACCATAATACAGGAATGAATCAGCGCCCCCGGATCTTTTTACATGGAGATTCAAATTTCCTTCAGTAATCTGGTTGAGGAATTTGAAGGCAGAAATAAAATTAGTCTTTCCTGAACCATTCGCTCCGATCAGTACATTGAGGGGATTGAGATCTAGGTCAAGAGATTTTATCGATTTATACCCTTCAATGGTGATATGCTTCAATGTCATATTTGACCGTGATGATAGTTAATTAATTACCTATCTCATAAAGCAGTATCGTTATAATTTTATTCAGTTGATAAACCGAAAGTGCCTTCTCTTCTTATTCCCTGTTACAACCTTCCTGAAAACCCCTTCCCCAACACCGCCTGCATCAACCGCTCGCACCGCCGGCCCGCCACAACTTCATGCTCTATCGAACCGCACGCCAAATATGAGCGAAACATGGCGGACGAAACTAATGCTGTTCTTGGCATGTATCGGGCGGCTGAGAAAACAGGGACGTTACTCAATGGGGGGTTGGGGGGTGGTACCCTCTACCCCTCCACCCGGTCGGGAAACCCTGGTCTCCCACGTAAAAAAACGTGAACAAATGATTTTTTGACAGATAAAAAACTAAACTTTTTATTTCCGTGTTCCTATTCTGTCCGGATCAAAAGAGTAGAATGTTCGATAAAGGGATGACATTTTCGTAAATGAGCTTAATGATTCTTCTTTTATTGCTTTCACTCCCTCTACCCATATATTTTTATCATCAATTCCACTGGCAATCATTATTCTGGAAAAAAATTCTGCACTTTCAGATTTTTGTATAAAACCGGGAACACGATCAAGATACACACAACTTATTGGATACCAACTCCAACGATATTTGTCTTTCTTCATATGGCATCGTGATCTTAAATACAAGAAAAAATCTGCCTCCATGAATTCTTGATGGTTTAATAATCGAGACATCGGTTCTTGTGAAAAATGTTCTTTGATAACATCGGCAGTAATGCTTATTTCATTTAATTTCAGCCGAGAATTTCGTACTTCATCAAGTGACCGAATATGCTGACGAATTTCTTCGAATGAATAATACCCGCCTTGATGTTTTTTATCGACAAACAAGTCTTTCGATAACAATTGTCCAATTAATTCCCATTTATCGTATTTGATAAGACTTCCGATGAAAGAAACAAACATCTCATAGACAAGGAATTTATTTCCATCAAAATCTTCATTATGAAATGATCCTTGAAAATTATCGGGAATATCATATAATTTTAAGAATCTCCCAAAATTTTCGTAGATTAACCGGAGTGAATTGTCGTCATTATAGCTACAAACTAATTGTACTCCTTCAATGAATCGGGTTGAAATTTTTTTTCCTATATCAATTTGATCCACAATAGCATCATCATATTCGTTAAATTTTGAAAAATCGGGTTTGATTATTTCGATGTCGTTACTGATCGAGATTAAAAAATCTTGTAATTTTGAAGAAACCGGCTCTTTTCTTGAATATGCAACATTAAGATCAGAAAGCGTAGGAGTGAGATCGTCTCTAGGCATAATTTCTTTAATGCGGTCCTGTAAGTTGATAAAGTCGTTAAGGAATTGACTTGCCTTAACGCATGGAATATATGATACTCTTGGATCTTCGAATATTTTTTCGATATCATCAATTGGGTGACTTGGATTTATCCAAAATAGAGGATAATAATTATGATTTCTTCGATTGAATACTTTGATAATACCATTATCACAACCGGAATATCCGATCACGATCACTCCATGTTCGCTTAAAACCCTGACCAACTCTTCTTCCATTTGGGGGGATAAGTTCTCTAGATCCTTAGGTGTATTCCGTATTGCTCCTCTACCAAGTGTACCGTGGGGTTTATAGATCCGAAAATCTTTACAATGAATCAAAGGCTCGCAATGGGTTAGATCCTCATCATTTGAAATTACCTGAACTTTGAAGCCTTTTTCTTCCAATGCTTTTTCGATATAGTGATCAAAATTTGTTGTAATTATTGCACGGATTATTCCTCTCCGTGCGAGTTCAGCAATTAAATAATGTACTTCCCCTACGGGTTGTGTACCAAGAGCCTGATTTAAAAAACTCTGTTGATCTGGATAATTTGGATAAAGTTGATCCATTAGCTCTGCATAGCTCATTTGACTATATTGACTGGTTTTAAACCAATTTTCAAGATTAATTTTCGGATCTTTTTCCCCGTCTTTTACGGATTCGGTATAGAGGAGACCTGCGGTTTGAAGCATCACATCCCCAGCGGTTGGGAACCCCGCATCCTTGGAAACTCCTGCGCCTGCAACTAAAATGTATTTTTTCTCTCCAGGTAATGCACTCGCAGCTAATCTAATAATTGGATTCATATTTCCGCTCTTGAATAATTTTGATGTATGATACGTAGAATTTACCATCCGTTATAGTTTCTCAATTGCACCCCCCTTATTTTATATTGGAAACTACTGGTAGTGTCTCTATATTGCTGTAATATCAGCCATCCCTGCCGTTACAAACTCCCCTCTAAACTCCTTCCCCAGCATCGCCTGCGTCAACACCTCGCAACGCCTCGTCGCCACCACCTCACGCTCTATCGCATCCGCCCGCTCAAAAAGTGACTCGAAGAACTCTGATGAGTTTTTCTCATGCCAGTCTTTTTCCTGATGGTCAAAGACTGTCACATTACCACGGCAACCCATGGAGTAATAGTGTTTTGGCAAGAATTAACCCTCAACTATCCAAAAAATGAACTTTATTCATTTATGGCGATAATTTAAAAATATCTTTATTAATAGAGTCAGTACCATTGAGTTGTTGAAGATATATGTATATTAAAAATGTTAGAATTCAAAATTTTGGTAGCTTAAAAAATATTTCTTTTACAGGACAACCATTTGTGGTTTTTGTGGGTCAAAATGGCCAAGGGAAATCCCATATTTTCGAAGCTCTACATAGATTTTTTATCGATTTTAATCCAATTGGAGGAGCGGCATCCGCTGGAGTTTCAGATCTTTTATGGTATAGAAGAGATACCAAAAATCCGATCTCTTTTGAAATAACGATTGAGTTAAAAGAAGAAGAATTAAAAAAACTTTTTCTATTTAATGAAGAAATCTTCAAGCGTATCAATGAAAATTCAAAGGAAAACAATTCAACTATACTCGCAATTAAGCGATCATTATCCTCGGATGGTGCTTGGAAGACCGAACAATTAACTTGGGCAAATATTCCTTTGATTTCAAATGATTCAATCGTATCTCCTGAAAAATTTATTTCATATATTTTGCCGGATTCTTTCTTTAAAAAATTTAAAATGTATTTTTTTACTGCAGGCAATTCTAAAGATAATATTGGTGGAGATCGTTTAATTTTTGATTCTGAAAAAAATAAGATCTATTCATCAAATTCATTTTTTGATGAATTGGTAAAAAGAGGTTTTATCGATTCATCAACAGAACTTATGGGAAAGAACGTACAAGAATGGTGCAATGAAAAGGGTTCGTCAATGAATCCCCCAACATCCGAAGATTTTCCAGAATTCTTTTTAATAACACCCGAATTGCTTCAACAAACAATGAGTACATTAACAAATCTTCGCGGAAAATTCAAATTAATTCCTGCCTCCCGTGATGCAAAGGCAACGTCTGGTCAACGTTCCTCTTTATTAGATTCGAATATACTTTTTACAATCACTTCCACTTCTAACGATAGACAACGCTCAGCAGAAATGAAGTGGGAACGTTATCGATCTTTTGTTGAAAAATTACTTGGAAAAAGATTAGATCCAAATCCAAATCAGTTTTTAATAAAAGAAGGGGACCTTGGACTTCAACCATCACAAATGGGCGGTGGAGAACAAGTTGTGATGGGATTAATTTGGGAAACTATCGATATTAATGCAATCGTGGCGATAGAAGAGCCAGAAAATCATATGCATCCCGGCCTACAGAGGAAACTATTGAAACATTTTCAAGACTTATCATCTGAAACACAAATCTTAATTTCCACCCATAGTCCAATTTTTGCCTCAAAACCGACTATTGATGGAATTTTTCACGTTTTTAAGGATGAACAAGGCACTACCAAAGTAGAATCCATTAATGAAACAAATATCAATCGTTTAATCGAAGAAATGGGGGTTAGGCCTAGCGATATTTTTGAATTTGAAAATATCGTCTTCGTTGAAGGCGAAGATGATGTAAAAATATTCAAATCAATATCTTTGGCTCTCTCAAAAAATTCACATTTAAATGTCGGATTCATTGATGCTGAAGGATGGCATAGCATGGCATATTATGTCAATGCAAAAGTTTTGAAATCGAAAAACATTAAGGTAAATATTTTTGCCGTTTTTGATGGAGATACTGAATTGGAAGAAAAACAGAAAAAGACCAAGGATCGATTAATTAAAGAATTATCCATCGATGAAAGCCATATTATTACACTCAAAGAGAATTCGATTGAAGGATATCTTTTAGTTTCTTCTGCCATTAAAAGAGCCTTCCCTCAAATTAACTTATCAGAAAAGGAAATTGAGAAATTCATCGATGATCATAGAGGTAAGAAAAATAGAAAGGAAGTTTTAAATTTACTTTTTAAAAGAGGTGGAATGTTTTCATACAATGGCGATATGGGTGTGCAGATAATTCAAGCAATGCACCAGGGTGAAATAAATCCTGAATTAAAGAATATTATTGAAAATTTTTACACTACAAGTTGATGATTAAATAATCAATCCATTTTTGTTAATTATTTTGACTACCCAATTTTGGAATTCATTTCAATCAAAGTTAAACTAACACCAGATCGCTCCTCAAACTCGCTTTGTTAATTCTGCTTCCCTCACCACCAGCTCCCCCCGGAACGCCTTCGCTAATATCGCGTGGGTGAGCGCTTCCGTGCGTCTTGACGCCCCGTTTACCTCACGCTCGATTGCATCCGCACGCTCAAAGAGCGCATTGACACGGCGGACGATCTCGTGCTGCTCGGTAAGGGGCGGGAGAACCACTTGTAACACCCTTACATCACCAACATTAACCCCACGAATCGCTACACCTTTAATAGCACTCTCAAATCTTTTTTGAACACTTGGAGTCTGTAAATAGAGTTCGATATATTTGCGAGATATCGAATCATGAACTGAAATTCTTACAGAATCTTGCGTGATATTTCCACCATTAAGTTCCAGTGGAATCTGACAAACTCTCCCGACAGTACCCCGAATTGATAAAAGTAAATCATTGCCGGATAAGGTAGATCGCTTATAATTTGCTGCAATTTCAGGAGTTGTATGGCGAATTGTTTTTAGATTCAATTTATTATTTGGAAAATCTACAACGCGAATATATGGAATTCCATTTGGTATATCCTGGCCGGGTTTAAGAATGCCATATGTGATAGGCTTGCCGGGTTTACTGAGATATTTTAATTCACAAATTGTCCAAGAATCGGGAATATCAACTTCACTAATATCATGTACACCTTCAGTTGAAGTACCCGCTTTTCCACCAAATGCTTTCACATCATTTTTATGAGATTTGATAATTTTTTCAACTAATAATGATGCATTTTCAATATCCGGATTCTCCTCTCTCCACCCCTCCGTCAACCTCCCGGAACACGCCGCAGCCAGCACCCCCTGCCGGAACTTTTTCATAATCAACGGCATCCGGCTCAGCCGATCGCGGGAGGCGTTGACGTACGTCAATAGGGCTTCGACGCGGGCGACGATGCGCTGCTGTTCGGTGAGCGGGGGGAGGGGGATGACACTCTGTTTGATGAAATCCGCAGGAACTCTCTTCTGTCCGACCGATCCGGTAAAATGGGATTCCGCTTCATTCCGGAAAGATTTCTGCCGGATGTAATAGTAGAGATATTCCGGCAGGATTTCCCCTCGTGATCTCATCACATGGAATTCTGTTGAACCGAAGCCTATCCCATTTTTCATTCCGTGGACGATCGCGGCTTTCCCGTTTTCCATGCAGGGTGTAATCTTTGCCATTATCACGTCGCCATCTCGGAACGATGTGAAACCGTTTCGCACTTCCAGATATGGTTTGATCTCCGGATTCGTGATCGCTCCCATATCAGCATCAACCGCAGGCATCGGGACGAAAGTCACCGGAGCATCAGCAGGAAGAAAATCTTTGGACGGCTTCGGAGGATTTACTTCGCATGCATCAAGAATGGTTGCTAATTTCCATCCCTTCGGTACCTCGTCATCAGAAAAAACACGGGGCTCCGGAGAGATTGCGATCGCCTTTTTCATTTCTTCCCTTCAATCGCTACCGCATCCCCGTTCCCATTCTCCAGCAACACCACAATCTTCTGCAGCTCGTCCATTGCCAGCCGCAGTTCCTCAATCGCCTCAACCGCAAGCTCCTCCGGCTCCGGCAGATTATCCGCATCATCGAGCGAATCATCCTTGAGCCACTTGAGCGAATCGATCTTGTAGTTCCGCTCCTTCACCTCGCTGATGTGGAAAGAGTGCCAGCGATCTTCTTTGGAGTCCTTCGCGTTGCGTTTCGAGCCGCCGTTCGGATCGGCTCCGTATACTTTCTCGAACTCCGCGAAATACTCCGGCGTTAAGGGCCGGTCCTTCTTGGTGATACCCGGCACGTTCGTCCGGTCATCGTACACCCACAAGGTTTCGGTGGGAAAGCCCTTGGTGAAGAACAGCACGTTCGTCTTCGTGCCCGGGGAATAGGGCGTGAAGGTGCCGTTCGGGAGCCGGAGGATCGTATGAAGGTTGCAGTCCTCGGTCAGCACCTTGAACACTTCGCCGGCCTGGTCTGCAAAGAGCACGTTGTCCGGCACGACGACCACTGCCCGTCCGCCGGGTTTGAGAATCGTGATGACGTGCTGCACGAAGTTGAGCTGCTTGTTGGAGGTGGAGATCGTGAAGTCCTCGCGGTCCGGTGCCTGGTTCGCCCCCTTCGTCCCAAACGGCGGGTTGGTCAGCACCACATCGAAGCGCCGGCTGTCCGGGTTCTCGTAGATCGAGTCCCCGAATTTGATCGAGGGTTCGACATTGTGCAGGAACAAATTCATCAAAGCGAGCCGGCGCGGGCGGGCGACCAGTTCCTGCCCGAAGTAGGTACCCTTCCGGATCCGTTTTGCCACGTCGCGGTCAAGCGCCCCGCCCTTCGTCTGCTCCAGCAGCCACTCGTACGAGCAGACAAGGAACCCGCCGGTACCGCACGCGGGATCGCAGATCGTGAAGTCGGGATTCTTCCGGGGATCGGGCTTCATGCACCGGACAATCGACTGGATCAGGATACGCGGCGTGAAGTACTGCCCGGCACCCTTCTTCCCCTCGCTTGCCGCCTTCTCCAAAAGCCCCTCGAACGCCTCCCCTTTCACATCGATGTTGAGCTCCGTCCATTCCGTCTCATCGATCAGGCTGATAAGCCGCTTCAGGTTCACCGGGTTGGTGAACCGGGAGAGTGCACCGGCAAAAATATCGCCGAGCAGCCCTGGCTCCTTCCCCAGTGTCCGGAGCACATCCACATAGTGATCGGTAAGATCCGTTCCGGATTTTGCGACCAGCGTCTGCCAGTCACACGCGGGAGGGAGCGCAACGCTCCGTTCATCCGCCATCTTGATGAACAGGAGGTACGTGATCTGCTCGATATAGTCCCCGTAATCGATCCCATCGTGCCGGAGGGTATGGCAGAACCCCCATAACTTCTGGACTATATCGCTCATGCAGATCAGGATAGAACGGATGCCTGCATTAACTTCACCCATGCATCACCCTGCATACACCAGTAGCCTGATAAGATCATCAGTACCACTAATACGCATGGAGACCATCCCCATCAGGATCCGGAAGGAGACCAAAGAGGCGCTCACGAAATTCCGGGCGCACCCCCGTGAGACCTATGACGATGTGATCGCCCGGCTCATGTCCTCCCAGACCGACCGGGATCCTATCGGCGAAGACACCCTCAAGGCAATTGAGGACGGTCTTTCCGATATCCGGAACAAGAAGACCCGTGAGCTCAACGAATTCTGCGATGCCCACGGGATCTGAAATGTATACCGTACATCTGAGCCGCCGGGCGCAAAAAGATCTCACAGATCTCCCGAAAAGCGAAGCGCGCCGTATCCGCACCGCGTTAAACGATCTCGCGCAGGAGACCGAGCCGTGGCTGCTTGTAAAAAAACTCCAGGGCCACGAAGAAGTCCCGCTCTATTCCTGCCGGGTCGGCCGGTACCGGATTATCCTGACCATCGATCACGGACACCTCGTCATCTTCGTGATCACGATCGAGCACCGCCGTTCCGTGTACCGTCAGATATGAATCCGGTCAGGCTGCAATCGCCTCATTCCACTGGTGGATCAGGTCAGGCAACTCGCCATTAAAGACCCGGTTCGCTTTTCCCCATCCGCCTTCACTGGAGAAGATCGGGATGATATCAAAGTCGCTCGTACTGATTGAGAGGTTCTCGATTAAATGTGCACGGATCCGGTCCAGCCACTGCTGCTG
>Ga0268280_1000968_pt1 | contig 20719 bp, 20 predicted proteins | sample saktaG_9_FD_190139 | JGI IMG/M metagenome (GOLD analysis project Ga0268280, IMG submission 190139) | Saline water microbial communities from Sakinaw Lake, British Columbia, Canada - sak_2011_5_24_40m | ecosystem: Environmental > Aquatic > Non-marine Saline and Alkaline > Saline ... | reverse complement strand
ATTCCTTATCTTATTCACTACATTTTAGAATCGGAACGTGCCAAAAAAGGCAAGGCAACAATTCATGCGGCTGCCGTATCAAAAAATGGCAAAGGATTTCTAATACTTGGCAAACAAGGTTCAGGTAAAACATCAATAACTCTGGAGTTGTGCAGAAAGCACGGGTACTCCCTTATTGGGAACGATCTTGTTTTGGTTGGTATGCAGAACAACATCGGCTATTTATATGGTGGTACAAAAATATTCAGGATAAGATCGACTACGATTAAAGAATATAATAGTGATCTAAATCACTTCTTCAAATCTAGTGATAGCGATGAATGGACACGAGTTACGGTCATAGGGCCAGATAAAATCAATGTTCAGGTTGAAAGATCAGTTATCCCAATTCATGGAATTTATTATGTTCATCTTTATCCACAAAATTATAATTTCGTAGCAAGAGAAGTAGACAAATTATTTAGTAGAATATTTCTCTACCAAATTTTTTCCGAATATATCAGAGGCTCGGCAATTATTCCGCTTATTGGAAAAGATTTGAGGTTTAGCGATTATATACAATCGTTGGATACCAAGGGTAGTTTCCAAAAGCGGATCAAATTTATTAACTGGATAATTAACAATGATAACTACAAATATGTGGCCGGTGCCCTCGGAGATATTTGTAGTTTTATCAAAAAAAACACATGATTCCATATCAAACGTCAAAAGAAATAGAAAAGGCCATTGTATTTTTAGTTCAAGCCATTACTTCCTCCGGAAACAATCCTAAACCGGTTATTCTTCACAGTATTCTTGTCGGTCTAAGTCTTGCTAAGTTAAATTATCCCCTTTATATAATTCAAGCTGGGTTTTTACACGATACAGTTGAAGATTCAGACACTAATATCGATACTGTGAAAGAACAGTTCGGCGAGCAAATTGCTGCGCTCGTTTCCGCGTGCACCTATGATCATTCTATAAAGAATAAAGCGGAACAATATCAAAGCGCAATGAGTCGCGCTTCAAAATCCGGCAAAGATGCGCTTGTTGTTATGGCTGCCGACTTAATCCAAAACGAGCCTTATTACAATCAAGAAGATTTTACTCAATATCCATGGGATAAGATCGCCTATTTTATTGAATTTACTGAGCCAATCCTAAAAGACGAACCTATTTGGACTGGCTTGAAAACGGTCAAACAAAAAATCTATGCCGCGAGTTCAAAATAAAAAATTAGATATCATTGTTGGTATACCCACATACAACGAAGCCGATTCTATTTCTAATACGGTGCAAAAAATCGACAAAGGCTTGTCTAAATATTTTCCTGAATACAGGGCGCTTATTGTTAATGTTGATAGTCGAAGCTCTGACGGAACCAGTCGTGTTTTTAACAACATCAAAACCAAGACGGATAAGACGTCATTTTCAGTTAAAAAACAACCTCGTGGCAAAGGCGCAAACATCTTTTCTTTGTTAAAGTTAGGTAAAAAATTTGATGCAAAATATATTGCAACGATAGATGCTGACATTACAACAATCACGGAAGAATGGCCTAAATTATTACTAAATCCTTTAATTAAAGAGAATGTAGATTTTGTCACACCAATTTATACTCGCAACCGATACGAAGGAAACACAACCAACCATTTCTGTTTTCCTTTGTTGTACGCGTGGTTTGGACGGAAAATCAACCAACCGATAGGTGGCGATTTTGCTATGAGCGATCGCTTTGCAAGATATATTTTAGAACAACAAAAACCGAAAAAAGCTTTTCTCTACGGCGTTGACATCTTCCTTTCCACTCATGCAATGGGAGGAAATTTTGAAACGAGAGAAGTTTATTTGGGTAGAAAAATTCACAAACCAAGTTTTTCAAAGATCATTCCAATGTTTCAGCAAGTGGCTACGACGATGTTGTTTGTTCTGCCAAAATATAAAAAATGGATATCCAACTCAAATGTCGAGACGAAAGTTGGACGAAGGACTGATGACTTTATTCGAAAACCGGAAGCTACTAGAATTGCGTTTTTGAAAAAACACGCTTTCCAGAATTTACAAAAAATACCGGAGAAAAACATTCAAGAGTATTTAGGATTGAGTTCTCAAAGAATAACAGAAATAAAGAAGGCAAAATCGTTGATTTATGAAAAAGATTGGGTAGATATATTATCTGAAGTATCAAAGTATATTTCCAATCACGCAATAAGCGACAAGAGAGCTACTTATATCGCTTTAACTATTGCCCCTTTTTTCTTTTTGCGAGTGCTCGCATACTTCAATGATTTAGAGAAAACGAAAGACCAGAATAACATTGACGAACTCATTTTGGGACAAGCAGATAAATTACGGAATATTTTTGCCTCTCAAAGTAGTGCTATTGACTTAGGGGAGAAAAAGATTTATCCTTACAGTCAGTACAGTTCATTCCAAACCAAAAAGAAAGGAGATAGAAAGCTCATGAATTCACACTACTCTGTAACGCTGAGTGCGATTCCCGGAATTCCCTTGATCAAAGATGGCGACGACTTGCCCGCCATTATCCTCAAATGTGCCGGCGAAGATGGTCTTCATTTCGAGGACGGTGATGTGCTTGTTGTCACTTCCAAGATCGTATCAAAGGCGGAGGGTCGCATCGTGCCTTTGGCCTCTGTTCAACCGTCGGAGAAAGCTCTTGAAATTGCCAACAAAAGCGGCAAAGATGCTCGCGTTGTCGAGTTGATGATGCAGGAGTCGCAGATTCTGAACGTAGAGCACGGGGTAGTTGAAACGCTTCACCGGCTTGGATTCGTCTGCACGAGTGGCGGAGTCGATCGAGCCAATACCGCAAAACCGGAAGAAGAGAAGGTGAGTTTGTTGCCGATCAATCCCGACGAAAGCGCCCAGAGAATCAGCGATGCAATCGCTCACTCAACGGGTAAGCGAGTTGGTGTTGTCATCAACGACTCTCTCGGAATCAGGTATCGGGCTGGATCGGTCGGTCTCGCGATTGGTGTGGCCGCAATGCCAGCCATCCTCAAGGGATCTCCTGACGAAGTGGATCTCTACGGCAAGAAGCGAAATGTCAACATTTCCTTCGCCGACGAGATAGCCGCTACAGGTTCTCTTCTCATGGGACAAAGCAGGGCGGGACTGCCGGTAATTCTCATTCGTGGACTTCGGTATCCGAACGAGCAAGGCAAGCTGGCAGATCTCATCGTCACGGATCAGTTGAAAAACGATCTGGCAAAATGAAAAGGGGCACCTAACAATTTCTGTTGGGTGCCCCATTTTTATTTTCCTCCGTGGTTCACGAGCCATTGTCGAGCTCTTGCAACAATTTTTTCAATGTCGTAAGAACCTGACGCCGGACGTGGTACGGTCCGCCACTTGTTAGCGTGCTCATCCAGAGCGAACCTGGGAAAGCCGAAGAAAACCTCCTCAATCGGTAACTCTCCAGGATTCTTGTCGAAGAAATAGAGAGTATTTTTCATATACATCACTATCTCTTCGTGCGTCCCAACCCGAAAGACATTACCAACGGCATCCGGTGTTTCCAGATGATACGTGGTGATGTCATCGAGATAGATTGGTGTATAACCATACTTCGTACAGAGCCGATGATTAAACTCCCAATCTTCCGGACCCCAGCCGACGAAATTCTCGTCGAACCGAACCTCTGGAGACCACCCCACACTCACGTTACCGCTAAAGCATGCACGCCACGGATGCGGAGAAGTAAACCATTGCTTGCGCCTTTGTCTCTCGACTTCTTCGCGCTGTCTGCTTTTCTCGTCCACGAGGAAACCATCTTCAAGGTATTTGATTACCTCTTCAATCGATTCTCTCGGCAAGTGTTTGATGCTCGAAAATTCGCCACGCCACTTTCGATTACCCGCAATCATCATCTTTGACGAAGTGTGTGCTTCGACGTGTTTCCGTAACGTGTCCAATGCTGGCACCAAATCTCCATCAAGAAAAAGCAGTATCTTCCCCGATGAGATGGCGATGCCATTATTACGCGCCGTCGCCACTCGAAAGTGGTGGTGTGGTTGCCACACATACCTTGACGATATTGTGCTTTTTCCACACTCCTCTTGGAAAGTGTGCAAGAGTTCCATTGACGAACCATCGTCTGTGACGATGATTTCGTAACTTCCCGAGAAGTCTTGCGCCAACAATGATTGCAATACGAGCCTGAAAGACTCTGGTTGATTGTAGACAACGACAATCACGCTCAGATCAACGGTTCTACTGTTCATCAGATACCTCCTTTCTGTTTTTGAGTTGGAAATGTACTTTGGGAAAAATCCCTCAATCTGTTAGAAAAGATAACATAAATAGCCTTATAAGTAAAGGGTTGGTAATGGGGAGCCCCGCTCGCATCCCCCTTCTCATTACCGTGCGCTTGCGCGCGGGGGAATTTTCCGACCAAGTTATGAATTGTGCCCTCGAGAGGAATCGAACCTCTGTCACAGGCTCCGCAAGCCCGTATTTTATCCGTTAAACTACGAGGGCATTGGATTTAAAATATCACAAAAACAACGATTTTTCAATTTGATTTATCAATATTTTGATGTTAATATAACAAATATCGGAGAGGTGGCTGAGCGGCCTAAAGCGGCACACTGCTAATGTGTTGAGGTTTTCCTCGCGTGGGTTCGAATCCCACCCTCTCCGCCAAGTTTTAAAATAAGAATATTGTTTTTATTATTTATTATGTTAAAATGGAATAATGGCTAAGTCGTTAAATTCTAAATACTTAAAAAGAGTTGTTTTCCCTTCTGGAGAGCAACATAATTTTTTATTGAAAGCGATTAACAAATTAGATATTTCATGGTTTTCTTTCGCAGATAAAATTAGCGTTCATAAAAGAACTCTTAACGATTGGAGAAGAGAACAATATTCACTGCCCATTGATATATTTTATAAAATATGTAAAATTGCTGAATTAAAGAAACCTAAGAATACAAAAATTAAAGACCCTTTTTGGTATATCAATAAAGGTGCTAAACTTGGAGGAGTAGCTTGTATTAAAAAACATGGTTGTGTTGGAGGAGACCCTGAATATAGAAAAAAGAAATGGCGTGCATGGTGGGAAGAGAAAGGAAAATTTATAGATAACCCTATATTTAAAAGAAAACCTATTAAAAAACCAAGGTTTTCAAATAGATTAGCAGAATTTAGCGGGATTATGATAGGAGATGGAAGTATTACAAGAAGACAGATTATGATCACAGTTAATAGTAAAGATGATAAGCAATACAGTTCTTTTATAAAAAATTTAATTCAAAAAACTTTTGATGTTCCTATTCCAATTTGTTATTATAAAAACAAATCAGCAATGAAATTAGTAGTTTCTAGAAGTAACCTTGTAGATTTTTGTAATAAAAAATTAGGATTAAGAATTGGCCATAAACTAAGACAGGGGTTAGATATACCAGATTGGATAAAAGCTAACAGCAGCTTTAGAAAGGCTTGTCTTAGAGGTCTTGTAGATACGGATGGTTGTATATTTAACGAATGTCATAAAATTAAAGATAAAAAATATTGCTATCCTAGGTTGGTGTTTACAAGCTATTCTAGGCAACTTTGTCTTTCTGTAATGAAGATATTAAAAGAATTGAATTTTACTCCTAAGTTGCGTGTTGACAGGAATGTACAATTAGAAAAAAGGGAAGATATTATAAGATATTTTCAATTGATAGGTACTAGTAATCCTAAACATAAAATGAGATTCAAGTCTTATTTGGAGGGTTGGCTGAGCGGCTCAAAGCGCTGGTTTTGAAAACCAGTGGGAGAAATCCCTCGCAGGTTCGAATCCTGCACCCTCCGCCAATTATTCAATTAATTCTTCACGAGCAATGGTAATACCAAAAACATTTCTGGCTCCAGCGTTTTTTAGAGTCCGAGCGCATTCTTCCATTGTTGCTCCAGTGGTAAAAACATCATCCACTAAAAATATTCTTTTGCCCTGAATTTCCTGGGCATTTTTTATTTCAAAGACATTTTTAACATTTTCTATTCTTTCATTTTTGGAAAGTTTAAATTGAGATTGTGTCTTTTTAGTTTTTATAAGGTTATTTATTAAAACAGGGATTTTCAGAGAAATAGAAAGTTGTTTGGCAATTTCTTCTGATTGGTTATATCCCCGCCACCTTTTTTTGAAAGAGGAAATAGGAACTGGAACTAAAAAAGAGTTATTTATATTTTCTAATATTGTTTTATTCTCTATTAAAAGAAAATGTGATATTATTAAATAACAAAAATAAGGAGTTAGCTCTCTTAAAAATGGAGGATATTTAAATTTTTTAATAGCTTTTTTTATCAAAGAATTCTCATAAGAAACAGCAAAGAAAAGTTTATCCAGATTTTTATTTTTGTGTTTGAGACAAATGCTTTCTTCAAATATTTTTTGCATACAGAAAGGACAATATTGATATTCTAAAATATCAATAGTTGAAAGACAGTCAGGGCATATCCAATCTCCTTCTTTCTGGCATCTTAGACAAAACCGAGGAAAAAGTATATCCAGGATGATATTCTTAAACTTTTCATATCTACTGGATAAAAACTTAACAAATTTGAATATCTTTGAAACTCTTCTGGACATAAAAATAGTTTGTTTACATCTTTTATGTTATTATATATAATAGTATAAAAGCAAATTCTAAAAAATAAAATTATGGCTTTCGGTATCAGAAAAATGTTTTCAAAAAGTTGTATAGGCATAGATGTTGGAACTTTTTCCATTAAAATTGTTGAGGTTTCTCGTATTGGCAAAAAAACTAAAATTGAAAATTATATTAGGTTTCAAGTTCCCTCTGAGGAAGATTCTCTCTTCAAGGTTTTTGGAGATGGGAATCTTTTATTATTAAGCGATAGAGTTTCTGAAATAATAAAAGCGTTATTAAAAAAGGCAAAAATCAAGGGAAAAGATGTTTTTCTTTCTATTCCTGATTTTTCTACTTTTTTTACTAGTTTTGAATTGCCTTCAATGCCAATGTCTGAATTGCCAAAAGCAATAGAATTTGAAGCCCGTCATCATATTCCCTTACCATTATCAAAAGTTACATTTGATTGGGAACTGCTCAAAGATAAAAAGGATTTTGGTGAAATAAAGAAACGTCGCGTATTATTGGTTGCTGTGCCTAATGATGTTGTTGAACAATATCAAAAATTAGCAATTTTATGCGATCTTAATCTTAAAGGGCTAGAGGCTGAAGTGTTTGCCTCAATGAGATCTTCAATTGAATTAACAGAAAGTAAAAAACCAGTTTGTTTAGTTGATATTGGTTATACAAGCACTACGATTAATATCGTAGAAAATAAATTATTAGAACAAAGCCATAGTTTTGATATTTCAGCTAACGCCCTAAATCAAGCATTAGTTGATTCTTTGAAAGTTACATGGCAAGAGGCAGAAAGAATGAAACAAGATTTTGGGTTAAATCCAAACAAACCATCTATCTTTCATGTTTTGCGCCCGCAAATAAATGCTATTTTTAAAGAAATAGAAAATGTTTGTCATAGTTTTTATCAATCTCGTGGAGAAAGAGTTGAAAATATAATATTTGTTGGCGGCGCTGCCTGCATACCTGGGTTAAAGGAATATTTTAAAGTTTTTCTTAAAAAAGAAATTAAAGTTTCTAATCCTTTTCGCACTCTTAATATTTCCTATCCTCCTCTTTTAGAGGACCGCTTAGATGAGATAGGTCCTTCTTTTGCTATAGCCCTTGGGCTGGCTTTAAGAGGGGTAGGAAAATAAATTTATGGCTCAACAACTAATACCAAAAGAAAAAATAAAAACATCTTCTATTGCTAATACATTGTTTTTACCATCATTGATACTCCTAATTATTTTAGGAGGGTCTTATGCTTTTTTGAAATTCAGAAATTCTTCTATTCAGTCAGAGATAAGAAATGCTAATGACCAAATAATCCAAATCAGAGCGGAGAAAGATAACAACACAGAAAGATATGTTTTTAATGCTCAAAAGAAGATTGAAGATTTTTCAGGGATTCTTGAAAAACACAAAATTACTTCAAATTTTCTTGCTTTTATTGAGGAAGCGTCATATGAGAAAGTTAAATTTTTAGAATTGAGTTTGAATACAGAAACAAACAACGTCTCTTTAAAAGGAGAGACAGAAAACTTTGATACTTTAGGCAAGCAAATACTAAATCTTAAAAAAAGTGATTTTATTAAAGGTCTAAATATATCTAATATTTCTTTGAATAAAGAGGGCAAGGTAAGTTTCAATGTAATCTTCTCTCTTGATTCTAAGATATTTCAATCTAAATGAATAAATCTTTCATAGTCCCAATTTTATTTTTTATTGCCTTATTAATTATTGTTTATATTGTTTTGCCTGAGTTTTATAACTTTAATAATTTTAGAAAAGAACTTGAAACTAGAAATCAAGAAATTAAGTCCATAGAAGATTATCATAAAAAAATAAATGATACGTTTAATGAATTAAAGAATTATGAAGAAAACTTAGAAAAAATCAATTCGGCTTTGCCAGATAATTATTTTTCTCCTTCTTTGCTAAATTATATTCAAAAAACAAGTGCCGAAAATGGAATGTTTCTAAAAGGCGCTGGCTTGGCAACGGCTCCGACAAAGAAGGCGGAAGTTTCTGCAGAAACAGAAACAGCAGAGCCAGACATTAAAGAGAATTATGTGAATATCACTTTAATAGGCTCATATGACTCTTTTAAAACATTTCTTGAATCAATTGAAAAATCTTCTCGGATGATAGAAACCGAAAATATTTTGGTTAAAATAGATGAAGGAACTTTAAACTTTATTTTACTATTAAAGGTCTTTTCGTATGATTAATAAAATGTTTAATTTATGGCAGAAAAAGAAAATTCAAAAAATAAAACCTTATTATATTTAATTTTAATATTAATAATAATTGGGCTATTTATTATCTGGAAAGAAGTTATCTCAAATCATAATACTTTTCAACCGATATCTTCAGGAATGTTGAAAAATATTCAAATTGATTACCAAGCATTAGAAAACACGGAATTTCAAAACTTGATACTTTTTGAAAAAGTTACTGAGTCAGAAGGGAATGGCCGCGAGAATCCTTTTGAATCATATTAAAAATAAAATATATTTGATTATTGTTTAGGATATGGATTTAATTAAAACATTAATAGAAAAAAAGATAATAAAAAAAGACAAGGCTCTCAGTATAGAAAATCAGGCTAAAGAAAAGAAAGGAACAGTTGAAGAAATAATCTTGAAAGAAAATATTCTTTCGGAAAAAGTTTTATTTACATTAAAAAGTAAACTATTAAAAATTCCCGTTAAGGAAATTGTTACTTCAAAAATTTCTTCAAAAGTTTTGGAGCTAATTCCTAAAGAATCAGCCGAGTATTACAATATGGTTCCCCTTAAGAAAACAAAAGGGGGATTTGAAGTAGGAATGGTTTATCCAGAAAATAATCAGGCGCAGGAGGCCTTAAAATTTTTGGCCAGACAGAATAAACTTTCTTATAAATATTTTTTAATTACTTTATCAGATTTCAGAAAATGTATTGATAAATATGGAGCTCCGCAAAGAGAGATGGAAAAGGCGCTGGAGATATTAGAAACCCAGATAAAAGAAGAGGAAGAAGAACCAATACTTGGAGAAAAAATAAAGTTCAAAAGATTGACAGAGGATGCTCCAATAATAAAAATGGTGAGTGTAATTTTAAAACAAGCTGTTGAAGGAAAAGCATCAGATATTCATATTGAACCAATGAGGGAAAATCTGAGAGTTCGCTATAGATTAGACGGTATTTTATATTCAACATTATTTCTACCTTTGCAAGTTCATCCGTCAATCGTGGCTCGTATAAAAATTCTTAGTGGATTAAAAATTGATGAAACAAGAGTCCCGCAAGATGGCCGTTTCTCCTCTGAAATTAAAGGAGAAAATATTGATTTTCGTGTTTCCACTTTTCCAACTACATTAGGAGAAAAAGTTGTGTTGAGGGTGCTTGATCCTGAAAAAGGAATTAAATCTTTGCAAAAAATAGGATTAGAAAAAGAAAATCTTATTAAAATTGAAAATGCGCTTGGAAGAACATTTGGGATGATTTTATTAACTGGTCCTACTGGTTCTGGTAAAACAACAACATTATATTCTCTCTTAAAAATATTAAATAAAGAAGAGGTGAATATAGTGACATTAGAGGATCCTGTGGAATATTTTATGTCAGGCATTAACCAATCCCAAGTTAAACCTGAAATAGGTTATACTTTTGCAAAAGGATTGCGTCAGATTTTAAGACAAGATCCTGATATTATTATGGTTGGTGAGATTAGAGATGAAGAAACAGCAGAATTAGCTATTCATGCTGCCTTAACAGGGCATTTGGTATTCTCAACTTTGCATACTAATAATGCTTCAGATGTTATCCCGCGACTTATTGATATGGGTATAAAGCCATTTTTAGTCCCTCCTAGTTTAGCTATTGCTTTGAGTCAGAGATTAGTCAGAAAACTTTGCCCTTTTTGTAAAAAAAAGGTAAAAGCATCAACAGAAGATAAAAAATTCATTCTTGATACAATTAAAAAAATGCCTGTTTCAATGCAAAAGAAAGTTAAAATTCCAAGTCCTCTTTATATTTTTGAATCAAACGGATGCGAAAAATGTAATAATAAAGGATATTCTGACAGAATAGGAATATTTGAAATTATAGAGATGACAGATAATTTGTCAGACATAATTCTTAAAAGCCCTGACAAGGTAAAAATTTTAGAAGAAGCAAGAAATCAAGAGATGATATCAATGGAGGAGGATGGCGTGTTAAAAGTTCTACAAGGAATTACTACGGTTAAAGAAATAATGAGAGTGACTGAAGAAAAATAAAATCATAATATTATAATTTATGAATTATGAAATTCAAATAAAAAAACTTTTAAATATTGCTATTCAAGAAAAAGCTTCTGATTTACATATCTCAGTTGGGCATAAGCCAATTTTAAGAATAACAAGAAGATTAATTGCGATAGAAAAAGAAAAAATAATAGTTCCCAAAGATTCTGAAGGAATGGCTTTCGCCTTAATGAATGAAAAGCAAAAAGAAAAACTTTTAAGAGAAAAAGAAATAGATTTTGCTTATGACCTTGATAATATTGCCCGTTTTAGAGTAAATGTCTTTTTTCAAAGAGGCAGTATTAGTATTGCTTTCAGATTAATTCCTTCAAAGATTAAAACTATTGAAGAACTTAATCTTCCGTCTATTCTGCATAAATTTAGTGAAGCAACGCAGGGTTTTGTTCTAATTACGGGTGCTTCTTCACAAGGAAAATCAACAACTTTGGCTTCCTTAATTAATGAGATTAATAATAATAGAGAAGAGCATATAATCACTATTGAAAATCCGATTGAATATGTATTTAAAGACAATAAATCTATTATAAATCAAAGAGAAGTTTATCAGGACACATTGAGTTTTTCTAGAGCGTTAAGATCTACATTGCGAGAAGACCCTAATGTAATTATGGTTGGAGAATTAAGAGACTTAGAGACAATAGCTACTGCTATAACAGCAGCTGAAACAGGACATTTAGTCTTTGCTACGCTTCATACAAATTCAGCTAGTCAAACCATTCACAGGCTTGTTGATGTTTTTCCTTCTTTTCAGCAAAATCAAATTCGGGCTCAATTAACAGGTTCTCTTTTAGGAATAGTTTCCCAACGACTTATTCCCCAAATTGAAAAAGGATTTATTCCCGCTTGTGAGATAATGTTTGCCAACCCAGCAGTGAATAATTTAATTCGGGAAAATAAAATTCATGAAATACCTTCTGTTATAGAAACCTCAAGAGAAGAAGGCATGATATCTCTTAATCAATCTCTATATGATCTTGTTATAAATAAAAAGATTGATCAGGAAATGGCATTAAAGTATTCTTTATCTCCTAAAGACTTGATAAGTCGCCTGAAGAAATAATTTATAATTATGAAATTTAGTTATAAAGCAAGAACAAAAGAGGGAAAAGTTCAAAAAGGAATAATTGAGGCTTTTTCAAAAAAAGGAGCATTAAGTGTTTTAGAAAAATACGGATTTTATGTAATTTCTCTTGAAGAAACAAAGAAATTGAGTTTTTTTCAGCAAGATATATTTCTTCAAAAAGTTTCTCTTAAAGATATAACAACTTTTACCCGTCAGATTTCAATTATGCTTAAATCAGCAATATCTCCTGTTGAGGCGTTAAGAGGTCAGGTTTCTCAAGCAGAAAATCAAGGATTTAGGGAGAAGATTTTAAAGATTGCTGAGATGGTAGAAACAGGAAGCCCTTTAAGCCAGGCATTTTCAATATATCCAGATATATTTGATTCATTTTATGTAAACTGCGTAAAATCTGGAGAAGCCTCAGGAAAAGTTGCGGATTCTTTAAATTATTTAGCTGAACATTTAGAAAGCGAATATAATCTTAAGTCAAAGATTAAAAGTGCAATGATCTATCCTATTGTAGTTGTCACAGCTTCTATAGCTGTATTTGGATTGGTAATGTTTTTTATTGTTCCACGCATGACATCTGTTTTACAAGATATGTCTGGCGAACTACCTGCTTCTACAAAAGTTATAATATCTCTTTCTAATTTTATAAAAGGAGGCGGGTGGATTTTAATAGCGGCATTTTTTGCTTCTTTGTTTTTTATTCCTGAATATCTAAAACGCTCTGAGGATGGTAAGAAATTTTATGATAGAATCTCACTGCAAATACCAATGCTGGGAGATTTTAATAAAAAAGTTTATCTTTCTAGATTTGCTGAAAATCTATCAATTCTTATAGCGGCAGGATTACCCATTACCCAAGCGCTAAAGATTACCAGAAAAATAATTGGCAATTCAGTTTATGAAGAGATTATAAGAAATACAGAAGAAAAAGTTTCTAGAGGGGAAACAATAAGTTCAGTTTTGTCAAGGTATCCAAAAGAAATTCCTTCCTTTTTAGTTCAAATGGTTTTAACTGGAGAGAAAACAGGAAGACTAGAGGATACCTTAAAAAATGTAGTAGATTTTTATGAAGGGGACATAGAGAGATTTGTTAATAATCTGACTAAAATTATTGAACCAGTAATGATAATTTTCTTGGGAATAATGGTTGGCATATTAGTTATTTCCATTTTTGTGCCCTTGTTCCAGCTTAGTAGCGGAGGAATGGGAGGATTTTAAAAAACATTTAGGGGTTGACTTTTTATCCTAAAAGTCCGAAAATATATTAAAGGTAAAAAGAATAAACTAAAAGGTCGAGAATATATTTAAGTTATATAATCAAAACATATGAAAAAAGGTTTTACACTTATTGAACTTTTAGTGGTAATCGCAATTATTGGAATTTTGGCTTCTGTAGTTTTAATTGGTTTTCCTAACGCCACAAAAAAAGCCAAGGACTCAAGGATTATTTCAGCCATTGGACAGGCAAGAACAGTAATGATTTATATAGGGGCTAATGAAGGAACTTATGAAAGTTTTTTATCAACTCACGATGATATGGTTACGCTTTGGACTGAAATTACCGCGAATAATTCTGATGGTACTGAGGGGATACATGGAGGCACTGAACCACAAGGAGCTTGTATTTGGTCCCAATTAAATGCTAAAGCAAGTTATTGGTATTGCGCTGATTCTAGAGGAGTAGCAGGATTTACGGAAATTGACCCAAGCACTCTTTGTGCTGGTGGTACTAGTTTTACTTGTCCAGTCGTAACAAGTTAAAGTTAGTTAAAATAAATATTTTAATTGCCCAGAATTTTGTTTCTGGGTAATTTTTTGTTAAAATAAATAAATGTTTATAATTTATTTAATCATATTTATATGGGGAACTTTTATTGGCAGTTTTTTAAATTGCGTTATTTATCGTCTGGAGAATAAACAAAGCTTTTTAAAAGGAAGAAGTTTTTGTCCGCATTGTAAACATAAATTAGGATTTCTTGATTTAATTCCTGTTTTCAGTTTCATATTTTTAAAAGGTAAATGCCGTTACTGTGGAAAAAAGATTTCTATTCAATATCCATTAATGGAAATAATCACGGGCTTGCTTTTTCTTTTAATTCTGAATTTCCAATTTGGATGTTCGCAATTTTCAATTCTTAATCTTTTAACTTCTATTCGTTTTTTTTATTTGCTAATTACTTCATCTTTCCTTGTTATTCTATTTATTTATGACTTAAAGCATTATATTATTCCGGATAAAGTGATTTATTCGTTGATGGGAATAACATTCTTTTATCAGCTAATTTATAATTTTCAAGCATTTAATTCTAATTTTTGGTCTTTTTTATTGAGTGCTCTGGGAGCGGCTGGTTTTTTCTTTTTGATATGGTTTTTTTCAAAAGGCAAGTGTATGGGGTTTGGAGATGTAAATTTAGCTTTTTTTATGGGATTATTTTTAGGTTGGCCGAATATTTTGGTAGCTTTGTTTTCAGCATTTTTTATTGGTGCTATAATAGGAATAGGACTAATAATTTTAGGCAAGAAGAAATTAAAGAGCCAGGTTCCTTTTGGTCCATTTCTAATAATAGGAACATTTATTGCTTTGTTTTGGGGTCAAAATTTAATTAATTGGTATTTAAATTTTCTTTTATTATAAAAATTTATCTGTATGAAAAAAGGTTTTACAATAATTGAACTTTTTGTAACTATGGCCATAATTAGCATACTTTCTTCTGTTGTGTTTTTAAATTGGAAAAGCGGAGAAGCAGGTTTTGCTCTTCAAAATTCAGCTTATAGATTATCTCAAGATATAAGAGAGATGCAGGAAATGGCAATGGAAGCCAAAGAAATAGACTGCGGAGGAGGAGATACTGGTTCAAGTTTTGGCGTCCAATTTAAAAAGAGTTATGTTAATTATTATATATTATTTGTAGATTGTAATGATAATCATATTTTTGGGCCTAATGATTTAGAAATAAGAACAGTTTATTTTGAAGAAGGAGTTGAATTTTCTACTTTATCGCCAGCTGCTGCTTTTACTGTTCTTTTTGTTCCTCCCGAACCAACAACTTGGATATCAAATCAAACATCAGGAACTGAAGCCGTCATAAGTATTTATATTCCTGATTATTCTTCAAATCAAAAGACAATTAGAGTAAATACATCAGGCATGATAGAAACCAAATAATAAAATTATGCAATCAAAAGCATTTACATTAGTTGAAATATTGATAGCTATCACTGTTCTCACTATAGGAATTATGGCGTGTTATGCAGCAATTACAAAAGTTGTTTCTTTAACATATCTTAACTCATTTCGTTTTGTGGCTTCTCGTCTGGCTCAAGAAGGAATGGAGTTGGTTTCCAATACAAGAGACACAAACTGGCTTAATTATGATCTTGGTTGGGACAATGGCTTAACTAATTGTATTTCAGGATGTGAAATCGATTACAATGATTCAAATTTTTCTTCTTATCAAGATAGGTATCTTAAAATTGATTCAAATGGATTTTATAATTATGAAAATGGCAATGATTCAAGGTTCAAAAGAAAAATAACAATTACGCATATAAATCCTGATGAATTAAAAGTCAAAGTTGAAGTTATATGGTCAGAATTAGGTTTATCCTTAGAGACATTAGAAGCTGAAGAACATTTATATGATTGGAGATAATAATATGAAAAAAGGCTTTACTTTAATTGAGCTCATAGTTTCTATGACAATATTTTTAATTGTTATGGTTTCGGTCATAGAGCTCTTTGGTTCTGGGATTAAAGCCCAAAAAAAGAGCTTGGCATTGCAAACGCTTTCTGACAGTGCTTCTTATACTATTGAATATATGAGCAGAACCATAAGAATGGCAAAAAAAGATTTAACAGGAACTTATATTTCTACTGGTTGTAATTTTGAAACCATTGCGAATGGAATAAGATTTTTAAATTATGAGAGGGAAGACCAATTGTTTATTCTAGATAATGGGCAAGTAAAAGAAAAAAAAGATGATGATTCTGAATTTACAGCTTTAACCTCAGATAACTTTCAGGTAAATAAATTATCTTTTAATATTTCTGGAGAATGCCAGACAGATGATCTTCAGCCAAAAGTAACAATTATTATGGAGATTCAGACAAAAGAAATTGAACCTCAAACATTAAACATCCAAACAACCATATCTCAAAGAGATTTAGATGTAAAATATTAATATGTTAAATCAAAAAGGTATTTCTATATATTTAGCGCTTATGATTATGTCTATTTTATCGGCTGTGGTTTTAGGGTTGATTAGTATGTCAATCAGTGGGATTAAAATTACTAAAGGCCTTGAAAATTCAGTAATATCTTTTTATGCGGCTAATACTGGCATAGAACATTCTTTATATAATATTCGCAAACAAGGAGAAACAGGAATAGTTTCTGATGTTTTATTAGATGGAGAAGCAGGTTATAATGTTTCAAAAAGTGTTGATGGAGGGGAAACAACCATCAAATCAATAGGAACCTATAGAAATACCAAAAGAGCCATTGAGGTAAACTATTGAAGATGAACAAAACTGAAACAAAAAAAAGAATTGAGAAATTAAAGGAACTCATTAATCATCACAGATATCTTTATCATGTTTTAGACAGGCAGGAGATTTCTGAGGATGTGTCAGACTCTCTAAAAAAAGAGCTTTTTGATTTGGAAGAAAAATATCCAGAATTTATAACTCCTGATTCTCCGACTCAGAGAATAGGAGGGACCCCGTTAAAAAAGTTTAAAAAAATAAAACATTCTAAACCAATGCTTTCTTTTAATGATGCTTTTTCAATGCAGGATATGAAAGATTGGGAAAAGAGAATTAAAAAACTTTTAACTATTCAAGAAGCAGAAGATCTTAATTATTTTTGTGAATTAAAATTTGATGGTTTAGCCATAGAATTAATTTACAAAAACGATATTTTACAGATAGGGGCTACGAGGGGCAATGGTATTATAGGAGAGAATGTAACTCAGAATATAAAAACAATAAATTCAATTCCTCTGAAATTAAGAGACAATAATTTAGGAAAAGAAGTTATTGTTCGCGGAGAAGCAATTATTTTTAAAAAGGAATTTCTTAAAATAAATAGATTAAGAGAAAAAAATGGTTTATCAATTTATTCAAATCCAAGAAATATAGCAGCTGGCTCAATTCGCCAATTAGATCCTAAAATCACTTCTCAAAGAAATTTAAGCTTTTTCTGCTATGATTTAATTTCAGACTTGGGGCAAACAAACCATGAACAAGAACATAAGATATTAAAAGAATTAGGGCTTAAAGTAAGCCCGCATATAAAATTTTGTAATAATCTTGAAGAAGTTTTTCAGTTTTATAAGAAATGGGAAACAAAAAGGCAAGATTTAGGATATGAGATTGATGGAATTGTTGTGATTATTAATAATAATAAAATTTTTAATAAATTAGGCGCGATTGGGAAATCGCCAAGAGGCGCAATAGCTTATAAGTTTCCTCCTAAACAAGCAGAAACAATTATCCAAGATATAAAAGTTCAAGTTGGCAGAACTGGGGCAGTGACTCCTGTGGCGTATTTAAAACCTGTTAAAGTTGGCGGAGTGATTATCAGCAAAGCAACACTGCATAATAAAGATGAAATAAAAAGATTAGGAGTTAAAATTAAAGATACTGTTATTATAGGCAGGGCTGGAGATGTTATACCTATGGTTGTTAGCGTACTTAAAGAGCTAAGGACAGGCAAAGAAATAGAATTTAATATGCCTAAATTGTGTCCCTGTTGCAAAACCAAATTAGTTAAACAAAGAGGAGAAGTAATATGGCGTTGTCCTAATTCTAAGTGCGAATCCAGGCAAAAAAGATATTTCAATTATTTTGTTTCTAGGCAGGGTTTTAATATAGAAGGGTTGGGGCCAAAAATTATTGAACAATTATTTGAAAGAAAATTTATTTCTGATCCAGCAGATATTTTTAATTTACAAGAAAAAGACCTTTTGACATTAGAAGGGTTTGCTCAAAAAGCAGTTAGGAATTTAATTGAATCTATAGAAGCGAGAAAAGAGATTAGCTTTTCTAAATTTATATATGCCTTAGGCATAGACCAAGTAGGAGAAGAAACAGCTCAAGATCTAACAGATTATTTTAAAAACTTAGAAGATCTTAAAAAAGTAAGTTTGGAAAAACTTATTAGTATCAAAGATATTGGTCCGGAAACAGCAGAATCTATTTATAATTGGTTTCAACAAAAAGATAATATCAAAATTTTAGATAAGTTAAAAAAATTTGGCGTAAAAATAAAATACAAAGTTAAAAGTATCAGAAATAAAGTTCTTTTAGGGAAAGTTTTTGCGTTAACTGGTTCTTTGAATGAACTGAGCAGAGATAAGGCGAAAGAAAGAATTAAAGAATTAGGGGGTAGAATTTCAGAAGATATAAGCAAAAATACAGATTTTCTCATTTTAGGCAGGAATCCTGGATCTAAATTTGAAAAAGCCAAGAAATTAAACATTAAAACTATTAATGAAAAGGAATTTTTATTATTAATAACTACTCGTCAATGATATTATTATCTCGCTTGAAAAAATTTGATTGGTTTTTAATAGGTTCAGCGCTTTTTTTAAGTTTTACTGGCCTTTTAGAAATTTATAATATTTGCCTGCACCAAGGAAGTTTTTTAAATTTTCAAAAACAATTAATTTTTATTATTCTGGGATTATTTTTAATATTTTTATTTAGTTTTTTTGATTATAGGATTTTGAAGACGAATTCTTATTTAGTTTTAAGTTTATATCTTTTAATTTTAATATCTTTAATTGGGTTATTATTTTTTGGTTCAGAAATAAAGGGAGTAAAAGGATGGTATAGTTTTGGCTTATTTTCTTTTGACCCAGTTCCATTTTTATCTATTATTTTGATTATTGTCTTAAGCAAATATTTTTCAAGATATCATGTTGAAATATATAAATTCAAGCATATTTTCTTTTCGGGAATCTTTGTTTTAGTGCCAAGTATTATTATTTTTTTTCAACCTGATTTAGGATCAGTTCTTATGTTAATTTTTATTTGGATCGGTATTGTTATTTTTTCAAAAGTTAAAATATCTCATTTTTTAATTTTAATGCTTACATTTTGTTTGCTATCTTTATTTTTATGGGGGTTTGCTTTGAAGGACTATCAAAAACAAAGAATTACTACTTTCCTAAATCCGGAAGTTGACCAAACAGGGGCTTCCTGGAATACTAATCAGTCAAAAATTGCTATTGGCTCAGGAGGGTTATTAGGCAAGGGGATTGGCAAGGGCTCCCAAGCACAGTATGGTTTTTTGCCTGAGTCGCAAACAGATTTTATTTTTTCAGCTATTGCTGAAGAAACAGGATTTTTAGGTATTTCTGTTCTTTTTGCTGTGTTCTTATTTCTTATTTCTAGAATTATCAGAATAGCTTTGTTTTCTAAAAATAATTTTGCACGGCTTTTTGCATCTGGTTTTGCATTCCTTTTATTTTCACAGGCATTTATAAATATTGGCATGTCTCTTGGTATATTGCCTATTATCGGAATTCCTTTACCGTTTGTTTCTTATGGTGGATCTCAGCTTATAGCTCTTTATTTAGGGTTAGGCATTTTGCAAAACATAAAAATTCACAGCACTTGACTTATTTTTTTTAAAAGAATATAATTAAATCGTTATCTTATCAAATATCTAATATCTACATTGGATAATATAATTTACAAATAAAACCTCATAGGAACCTTTCATGAAGGTTATTTTTGTTTTCTTAATATCAAAAATATGGTAAAAGTAAAAAGTTTTTCAAAGTCTAAAATTTCTTTTCCTCTACCTTCTTTAATCTCTGCTCAAAGAGAGAGTTGGAAGTGGTTTTGGGAGCACAGTTTGAAAGAACTTTTTGAAGAGATATTTCCCATTTCTGATTATACAAAAAAACAGTTTGAAATTAGTTTTAAAGATTATAAACTTGGAAAATCAAAGTATAAAAACGGTCTAGAAGCAAGGATAAATAATGATTCTTATGAGGCGCCAGTGAGGGTGAATGTTGTTCTCCATAATTTAAAAACTAAAGAGAAAAAACAACAGGAACTTTTTTTGGCTGATTTTCCCTTGATGACAGAAAAAGGAACTTTTATTGTTAATGGAGTTGAAAGAGTAGTAATCTCTCAGTTGATTCGTTCACCGGGAGTTTTTTTTACATTAAAGATTTCTCAAGGAAAAAAATGTTTTGGGGCAAAAATTATTCCTTCCCGAGGGGCCTGGTTAGAACTTGAGACAGAACCATCTGGTTTTATTGGAGTTAGAATAAACAGAGAAAGAAAAGTAGCAGCCACGACCCTGTTAAGAGCTTTTGGGGTAAAAGGGGACAAAGAAATTAAGGAAATATTTTCAGATATTGACCAAGGAGAAGACGGATATATTGAAAAAACACTTAAAAGAGATACTTCGCATAGCGAGGCAGAAGCATTTGTTGAAGTTTATAGAAAATTAAGGCCTGGTGATTTGGCTGGCCCAGATGCTGCCAAAGAATTGATTTTAAATATGTTTTGTAATTTCCAGAGATATGATGTAAGCAGAGTTGGCAGATGGAAAATTCGTCAAAGATTGCCGGAATTAAGAGTTTCTTCAAAAGGAAAAAACAAAACAAATGATGATGAAGAAGATATAAAAAGAGAAGACAGGATATTAAAAAGAGAGGATTTAATCGCAGTTATCAGAGAAATTATTCGGTTGAATAATGACCCATCTTCTACCCCAGACCAGATAGACCATTTAGGAAATAGAAGAGTAAAAATGGTTCA
>Ga0268280_1000966_pt1 | contig 20753 bp, 18 predicted proteins | sample saktaG_9_FD_190139 | JGI IMG/M metagenome (GOLD analysis project Ga0268280, IMG submission 190139) | Saline water microbial communities from Sakinaw Lake, British Columbia, Canada - sak_2011_5_24_40m | ecosystem: Environmental > Aquatic > Non-marine Saline and Alkaline > Saline ... | reverse complement strand
TATCAAATAAAAGCTACCCCGGGGATAGACTCTGCTCCGCTTTATAGCGGAAAAAAGAGTTTGTTGTCCAACCCATTTTAGGTGTATAATTTATTTATACACTTAAACCAAGCATAAAATTTTATGTTTTGGCCGTGAGGATGGGAATGTACGGCTTATAACGGTGAAATTAAAATTGGTCTCCCTTAAATAATTTTAAGGTTTTGAATTTTAACAACACCGTGGGAAGTCGGCGTATTTACTTTGTAAATAGTAAATTAAAAGTTGGAAATGGAAGATATAAAACCAAAAGATTTATTCAATCTGTATTTTTCACTCTTAATTTAACCAGCAAAGTGAGCGCTTGACCCCGTAACGACTGAGACATTATGTCGAGATAAAGGGTACCTGGTAAACAGGAATTAAACCATTATCATACGCCGTCTCCACTATATTTATATTGGTTATATTAGTGGATGAAGATATAGTCTAATCTTAAAAAGATTGAACAGGCTGGTAGGGCCCGAGAGTTCATATCTACGGCCCTGTTCGGCACCTCGATGTCGGCTAAATTGTGATTGGCCGCTTCTCAAGTAATTGAGATGACAAAATTCAGCTAATAACGGTGAAACCCAAATTCTTTTATGTTAAAATAGAAGAATGGGCAATACCGTGGGAAGTCGAAAAAATCTTATAAAGCGTCAAAAAGAGATCCTTATTGGAACGTTACTTGGTGATGGTTGTTTAGAGAAAAACGGAAAAAATGTTCGTTTAAGAATTGATCATGGATTAAATCAAAAAGATTATTTGGATTGGAAATATAAAGAATTTAAGAATCTGGCTACTAATAAGCCAAGAATGATTAAAGGAATGTTACATCAAGAAACAAAAAAGTTCTATAGACGCTGGCATTTTTCTACATTTTCTTTTTTCGAATTAAATGATTATTGGTATAAATTTTATTTTCAGAAAAGAAAAAGAATTCCATATAATATCTTAGAATTATTGAAATCATCTTTATCTTTAGCAGTTTGGTTTATGGATGATGGCTATAAGAGAAATGATTGCAATGCACTCAGAATAAGCACAGATTGTTTTAACATTAAAGAACAAAGATTATTACAAGAATGTCTAAAAAAGAATTTTAAGATACGTACTAATATTCATAAAAAAGGAAAGTTTTGGAATATTTATATTCCTAGTCAAGAAGCAAAGAAATTTTGCAGAATAATAAAACCGCATATTCTTCCTAGCATGGAATATAAGATTTTTTTTGACCCCGTAACGACTGAGACATTATGTCGAGATAGTGGGTACCTGGTAAACAGGAATTAAACCATTATCATACGCTGACCCCTATTAAAAAATAGAATTTAATAGGGAGATGATATAGTCTATACTTCAAGTAATTGGAGATTCATATGCATCCTATCCTGGAGGTGAAGAAGCTTCCAAGGGTAAGAACAATATCAAGCCCTTGTAAAATCGACTAATAACGGTGAAGCCCTAATTATTCTATATTATTAGAATAGTGGGTAATATCGTGGGAAGTTTGCGACAATAAAATGATTTTATCAAGAGAAAAAGCAATTATTATAGGTACTATTTTAGGAGATGCTCATTTAGCGATGCTTAAAACAAATGCACGTTTGGAAATTGGGCACTCTGAAAAACAAAAATTGTATCTGTTCTGGAAATATAGAGAATTGCGGAAGTTCACTTCTTCAAAACCGCACTCTCTTAAAATTTTTGATTCCAGATATAATAAATTGCATACTCAATGGAGATTTAAAACGCGAATAAATGAATTTTTTACAGAACTTCATAAAATTTTCTATTTAAAAAATAAGAAAATTATTTCTGATAAAATATATTCATTAATGAAATCTCCTTTAAGTTTAGCAGTATGGTTTATGGACGATGGAGGAAGACGCAATGATTGCTATGGAATGTTTCTTAATACTTTGTCCTTCACAAAGAAAGAAAATATAACTTTGAGTAAATGTCTAAAAAGGAATTTTTCTCTTAATCCCAATATTCATTGGGTTCAAGATGGATATCGTTTATATATTCCAAGCAAAGATGCAAAACATTTTTGTGAGTTAATATATCCTCATGTTATTCCATCAATGCGTTACAAATTGTCGTATAACCCCGTAACGACTTCGTTCGCTCGATTAGATCGAGCACGGGATAGAAGTAAATAACCTTCTATAATACGTCGGTACCTTTATTAAAATCATAAAGGTAAAGTTATAGTCTGTGCCATAAGTAACTATGGGAAGTCATGTTGGCTGTTCGCCAATTAAAAGGGTACGCGAGCTGGGTTTAGACCGTCAACAATAAAATAAACCTAAAACATTGAGATACATACGGCGGCTTTAAGCAGTAATGTTTATTGAAAAAACTAACTAATATCGGTGAAATCCTGATAAATTATCAATCTGGTTTTTAAGGACAATACCGAGGCAAGTCTGATTATTATATTGGACAGCTGTAGAGACTTTTTGCTTCAAAGCAAAAGGCAGGAGTTAGAACCTTCTGCAATACGTTAGTCCCCTTTATTCTAATTAAAATAAAGGGTGGTGGTATAGTCCATACACTTGGTAACAAGTGAGATGATAAAATAGCGTGAGACAGGTTGGTCCCTATCTACCGTAGGCGTTGAGTTTTGAGGGGATTTGATCCTAGTACGAGAGGACCGGATTGAGTTAACCTCTGGTGTACCGGTTGTCGTGCCAACGGCATGGCCGGGTAGCTAAGTTAATTAAGGATAAGTACTGAAAGCATATAAGTACGAAGCCCACCCCAAGATTAGAACTCTTAGATTCCTCAAAGACCATGAGGTTGATAGGCTCTAGGTGTAAGTGAGGCAACTCATTCAGCCGAGGAGTACTAATAATCTATTATATTTTTAGATAAAGCCTATTGGCTGGTAATTAGTAATTATAAATTCAAAATTGCAACTATTATAAGGGGGCTATGCCAGGAGTGCTCCACCTGTTCCCATTCCGAACACAGAAGTGAAATCTCCAAGGGCCGATGATAGTAGGTTTTCCTGCGAAAGTAGGTAGCTCTCTTATAATGGTTACAATTGAAAACTCCCCAGGGGGAGTTTTTTTCTTTAGTTTTAGTAGTTTTTTAGTTATAATGATAATAATAAGATAAATTCCATAAACTTAAATGAAAATTAATAAAGTTGTTTTAATAATAATAATTATTTTACTTTTAATATTTATAAATAAGTTTTTTTTAGATAGTACAAAAAATAGTTTTTATAATATAACTTCTCCTGTTCAAAGTTTTTTTTGGAGAATAGGGGATAGTTCTTCAAACTTTCTCCAATCTTTTTTAGAAGCTAAAAGTTTAAAGAAAGATAATCAAGAAATTTTGAAACAAAATCAAAATTTTTTAGTTGATATTCAGGAGATTAGAAACTTAAAAAAAGAGAATCAAGAATTAAAACAAGTTTTAGATTTTGAATTGAATAAAGAATTTGAATTAATTCTAGTTGAGTCAATGAGTAGGGAAACAAATGGGGATTTTATTCTTGTTTCCGGAGGAGCAGAAATAGGCATTTTAAAAGGCATGCCTGTTATAACTAAAGAGAAAGTTATAGTGGGAAGTATTGATAAGGTATATAAAGATTTTTCAAGGGTCTTGCTGATTTCAAATAAGGAGAGTAATTTTGATGTAGAAATACAAAAGAGAGATAATGACGAAGAGGTCGATGAAATTTATGGGTTAGCACAAGGAAAAGGTAATTTAAAAATTGATCTTGAACTCGTACCCCAAGAAAAAGACATAACAGAAGGAGATATTGTTTTTACTACAATTCTAGCAGGAGTTTTTCCAAAAGGACTCTTAGTTGGAGAAGTAAAAAACCTTAAAAATAGTGATGTGTCTACTTTTCAGGAGGTTGAGATTGAACCATATTTTAAAAATAATTTATCTGAAATATTATTTGTAATTAAAAACTTTATTTCGAAAGAAGAGATATGAAAAGAGATTTGATATTAATTTTACTTATTTATTTTTTGGTTTTATTCCAGCAAAGTTTTTTGCCCCATTTCGAAGTTTATGGAATGATTCCAAACCTTGTTTTAGTTTTAGTTTTTATTTTTAATATTTCAGACCATAAATCAGGCCTTGCCTTATCTTTTTTCGCAGGGCTTATTTTAGATATTTATTCTGGAATGCCCTTAGGAGTTTCCGGTTTACTTTTTTTAATTATGGCAATTCTTATTAAAAAATCTTTAAAATTCTTTCAGAAATTAAATATCTTCTATTTGATTGCTATGTTTTCCTTTTGCTTGATCTTTTATAATATTTTATTAAATTTAATCCAAACTAAATTATGAAAGGAATTCTCAGAAATAGAAAAATTAAAAGCAGGGCTAAAGAAATTGGAATGGAAGAAATTGCTTTAGACAGTTTTTTAGAAAAGCAAAAACAAAACTTTGAAATGTATGATAAGAAATTAGAAGTTCCTTTAACAAAACAAATTTTTCTTATTTTTGTTTTTGTTTGTTTCATTCTTTTTGGGTTTCTTTGGCTTTTATGTTTTCAGCTTCAAGTTGTAGAAGGGGATAATTATAAATTGCTTGCGGAGAAAAATAAATTTGCTGTTTTAAAATTACAAGCATCTCGAGGTGTAATTTATGATAAAAATTTAGAACAATTAGTTTGGAATCAATCAAGTTTTGATTTAGTTTTGAACGTGTCTAAACTTCCAAAAGACGAAATTGAAAAAGCAAACATAATAAAAAATGTTTCTGATATTATTGGTTTTGATGTGGACATAGATGCTGAGGAAAAAATAATAGCCAGAAATCTGCCTTATCAAGCATTAATTTCTTTACAAGCAGAATCAGAAAAATTTCCTGGATTTGAGATAAGAGAAAATTCAATTAGAAAATATGAAAAGAGTTGTGATCTGGCTCATGTTTTAGGATATATGGGTAAAATAAAAGGTTCTGAGCTTGAGGAATGTGAGAATTGTTCCATCTTGGATTATGTAGGGAGAGAAGGATTAGAAAAATCTTATGAAAATATTTTAAAAGAAAGAAAAGGGGAAATCCAGATTGAGAGAACAGCTCAAGGCGAAGAAATCTCCAGAGAAATAGTTAAGTATCCTAAATCTGGGGATAGTTTGATTTTGAGTTTAGATTTTTCTCTTCAAAAAAAAGTTGATGAAGAATTACGTAAAACAATGGAAGAAGTGGGTTCAGAAAAAGGAGCGGTTGTTGCTTTGGACCCCAGAAATGGAAATATTCTGGCATTGGTTTCTCTCCCCACTTTTGACAATAATCTTTTTGCTCAGGGTATTACCCAAAAAGAATTTGATGAACTTAATAGTGACAAAAACAATCCCCAGATTAACAGAGTAATCAGTGGACTTTATCCTACGGGCTCAACTATTAAACCTTTGATTGCCAGTGCTGCTTTGGAAGAGAAAATTATTAAAGAAGATACTCAACTTTATTGTCCTTTAGAACTTTGTTTGGAAAATATATATAGTAAAGAAAAAGAATGCTTTGTAGATTGGAAATTTCATGGATTATCAGACATAAAAAGAGCTTTAGCCGAATCAGTTAATCCATTCTTTTATATGATTGGAGGTGGATATATCAGGCCATCATTTGCTGATTTAAGATTACCAAAACATTTTGATGGACTGGGTATCGATAAAATTAAGGAGTATCTTGAAAAATTTGGGTTAGGACAAAAAACAGGGATTGATTTACCCGGAGAAGTTCAAGGTAGAGTGCCGGATGGAGAATGGAAACAAGAATATTTTGCCAATCAGGCCAGAGCGCAACAAATATGGTATTTAGGAGACACATATAATACTTCTATTGGACAAGGTTATCTTTTAGCCACTCCTATTCAGATTGCTTCTGCTTTTTCGGCTATTGCTAATAATGGCACGCTTTATAAACCTAAATTGGTTGATAAAATTATCAATTTTGAAAAAGAAATAATTGAAGAAAAAAAACCAGAAATTATTTTTAATAATATTATTAGCCCAGAAAATTTAGAAATTATAAGAGAAGGCATGAGGCAATCAGTTTCTCTTTCTAATGGTTCGGCTTTTTTACTCAATTCTTTACCAGTAAAAGCAGCTGCTAAAACAGGAACAGCCCAGATAAGCTCTCAAGAATTTTATGAAAACTGGGTAGGTGTTTTTGCTCCTTATGAAAATCCAGAGATAGTTTTAATTGTGCTGATTGAACAAGTAGAAGGAATGCAAAGAGCAGCTCTAAGAGCATCCAAAGAAATACTTGATTGGTACTTTGCTCCTGAGGAACAATCATCGGATTTATAATTTGGTCATTAAGGTTTTTTATATTATAATAAAAAATATGGCTAATTTATCAGAAATTAAAAAAAATAGAGAGGATAAATTGAAAAAAATTATTAGTTCCAGAATTAATCCTTATCCTCTAAATACAAAACAAACTCACAAAATAAGTGAGGTTATTAAAGATTTTGCTAAATTAAAAAAGCAAAATAAAGAAGTTATAATTGCTGGCAGGTTAAAAAACATTAGAGGACATGGAGGAGCTGTTTTTCTTGATGTAGAAGACGGTTCGGGTAAAATACAAGTGCTTTTAAGAAAAGATAGTGTGGGAGAGAAAAAATATGACTTTTTTAAAAACATTTTTGATATTGGGGATTTTATGGAGATAAAAGGGGATTTATTTAAAACAAAGACCAAAGAGAAAACAATTCAAACATCTGATTTTACAATGTTGGCTAAGTCTTTACTGCCTTTGCCTGAAAAATGGCATGGATTACAAGACGTGGAAGAAAGATACAGAAAAAGATATTTAGATTTAATATTTAATCCAGACATTAAAAAGAAATTTAAAGTTCGTTCTCAAATTATTAAAACAATAAGGGATTTTTTAGAGAAAGAAGAATTTTTAGAGGTAGAAACTCCTATTCTACAGCCAATGTATGGGGGAGCCAGAGCCAAACCATTTAAAACGCATTTAAACTCTCTAGATATTGATTTATATTTAAGGATTGCTACCGAGCTTTACTTAAAACGACTTTTAGTTGGTGGATTAGACAAAGTTTATGAAATTGGAAAATGTTTTCGGAATGAGGGCATGGATAAATCACATAATCCAGAATATACCCATTTTGAATTTTATTGGGCATATGCTGATTATAAAGATTTAATAGATCTAACTGAAAAAATGTTTCTATGTATTGTTAAGAAAATTTTTGGGAAATTGGAAATAGAATATGATAATAAAAAAATAAATTTTAAAACACCGTGGAAAAGAATAGAATTTTCAGATTTGATTAAAAAATATACAAAGATAAATTTAGATGAGATTAACCAAGAAGCATTATTTAAAAAAGCAAAGGAGATTGGGGTTGTAGTTGAAAAACAAAGACCAAAAGCTGAAATTGCAGATGAGATTTATAAAAAGTTCTGTCGTCCCAAAATTTTAGAGCCAACATTTATAATTCATCATCCCTCTGGTTTTCAACCATTAGCAAAGGCTTTAGAAAAAAACCCTAAAAAATTAGCAAATTTTCAATTAGTTATAGGAGGTATGGAATTAGCCAATGCTTTTTCAGAATTAAATGATCCAATTGAACAAAGAAAAAGATTTCAAGAACAAGAAAGATTTTTTAAAGCTGGGCTAGAAGAGGCCCAAAGAATGGATGAAGATTTTTTAGAGGCCTTGGAATATGGGATGCCTCCTGCATCTGGATTTGGAATGGGCATAGATAGGTTGGTTGCTCTTTTAACTAATTCTAATGCATTGAGAGAGATAATATTATTTCCTTTAATGCGACCAAGATAAAACTATGTTAGATATAAATTTTATTCGAGAAAATCCTGACAAAATAAAAGAAGTTTGTCAGGCCAAAGGGATTGATCTGGATATAGATAAACTTTTATCTTTAGATGGAAAAAGAAGAAAGTTGATTCAAGAATCAGAGACTCTTAGATTTGAACAGAAGAAATTGGGTAAAGAAAATAGAGGGGAAGCTAAACAAATAAAAGATAAATTTAAGAAGATTAAACACGAACTTGAAAAAATAAAAGAGGAATACAAGGAATTAATGTCTTTAGTCCCTAATATATATTCTGACGATACGCCAATTGGAAAAGATGAAAAAGGCAATAAAGAAGTATATAAATGGGGTAAAATACCAAAGTTTAATTTTTCTATCAAGGACCATATACAATTAGTAAAGGATTTGGATTTGGCTGACTTTGAAAAAGGCGCAAAAGTTTCCGGATTTAGGGGATACTTTTTAAAAAATGAATTAGCACTTTTGCAAATAGCTTTAATTATGTATAGTGCTAAAAAAATAGCAGATAAAGGTTTTGAATTTATGATACCTCCGACATTATTAAAAGAATTTGTTTTATTTGGTAGTGGACATTTTCCCAGTGGAAAACAAGATGTGTATCAAGTTGCTAACCCTGGGAAATTAGCTGACGGTAGCTTGGTTAAAGAACCTTTGTTCTTAGCCGGGACATCAGAACCTCCTTTGTTAGCTTATTTTTCAGATGATATTTTTGAAGAAAAAGATTTACCCATAAAAGTTTCTGGGTTTTCGCAGTGTTATCGTTCCGAAATAGGAAGCTATGGCAAAGACACCAAAGGATTATATAGGTTGCATGAATTTATGAAGGTTGAGCATATAGTTTTATGTAAAAACGATAATAAAGAATCAGATGCTTGGCTGGAGAAAATGAGACAAAACTCGGAAGAAATAGTTAAAGATTTAAAATTACCTTATCGGGTTCTCCAAATTTGTACTGGTGATATGGGAGATGGGAAAAGGAAAATGTATGATATTGAGACCTGGATGCCTTCTAGAGATGCTTATGGTGAAACGCATTCAGCATCTAACACAAGCGACTGGCAATCCCGCCGTTTAAATATAAGATATAAGACATCAAAAGGGGGAGAGATTAAATATGTTCATGCTTTAAATGATACAGTCATTGCTTTTCCTCGCATTTTGATATCTCTTTTGGAATGTTATCAGCAGAAAGATGGTAGCGTTAAAGTGCCAGAAGTTTTACAAAAATATGTAGGGTTTAAAACTATCCCTAACCCAAGTAAAAAATGAGATTTTTTTTTCTTAATGGAAAATTCGTTAAAGAAAAAGATGCCAAAATAGATGTAAATGACTTAGGTCTTTTGCGTGGTTATGGAGTTTTTGACTATTTAAGAACCTATGATAGAATTCTTTTTCATTTTGATGATCATATTTTTCGTTTTTTCAATTCAGCTAAGAAAATGAATTTAAAAGTTCCTTATAGCAAAGAAGAAATTAAAAAAATATTTTATCAACTTATTAAAAAAAACGAAAATTTGAGCGAGTTCAGTTTTAGAATTGTTTTAACTGGGGGAAGATCATCTGATGGTAAAACCTCAAAGGATCAAACTTTTTTCATCATTGTCGACAAGTCTCATATCTACCCAAAATTATCTTATAAGAAAGGGATCAAACTTATTACCCTTAATTATCTTAGAGAATTTTCGGAAATTAAATCCTTGAACTATGCTATGGCTATTAGCAACTGGGAAAAGATTCTGAAGAAGGGAGCCCAGGAGATTTTATATATTTCTGATAGAAATATAGTTTCTGAATGTTCAACTTCTAATTTTTTTATTGTCAAAAAGAAAATTTTATATTCTCCAAGAACAAATGTCTTGAAGGGGATAACAAAAAAGGTGGTAGTTAGTTTAGCTAAAAAATCCAGATTTAAAATTATAGAAAAAGATTTATTTTTAAAAGAAGCATTATCATCTGATGAATCTTTTATTACAAGTACGGATAAGGAAATTTTGCCAGTAGTAAAAATAGATAATTTCAAAATAGGAAATGGAAAAGTAGGAGAGGTTACCACAGAGTTAATGAAAGTTTTTAATGAATATATTGTTAAATATGTTGATAAAAACAAATGAAGAAATTGAAAAAAACAAATGGAATGAATTTGTTATTAATAATAAAGGAAACTTTCTCCAGTCTTTTGAGTGGGGAGAATTTCAAAATGCTTTAGGAGAAAAAACTTTTAGATTTGTAGTACAGGAAAACAATTTTATATTAGCTGAAGCCCAAATGATAAAACAAGCTTTTCCGTTTATGGGAAAATCTTTTTTTTATATTCCCTTTGGACCAATTTTTAAAAAAGATATTTCCGAAGAAAAAAGAAAAGAAGTTTTTAATTTTTTGCTTAAACATATAAAGCAGATTCCTGAAAAAGCAATCTTTTTAAGAGTTGAACCCATCTATCCTTTATTTACTCCCCAAGATTTTAATAACCCCTTAAAAAGGGTTCAACCGCAAAAAACATTAATTTTATCTCTCAAACAAGACAAGGAAGAAATCTTAAAGAATTTCACCGAGAAAACCAGATATAATATAAAATTATCCCAAAGAAAAGGAGTACAGATTAGATTTCAAGATGAATATGCTCCCGAGTTTTATGATTTGATTAAAAAAACCACGAAAAGAGATAAATTCCACGCGTTTGAACTAGAACATTATAAAAAACTATTTGATTTTAATAGTGTTAATTTTAAAGTTAAACTATGTTTGGCAGATTATAAAGGAAAGGTTATCAGTGCTGGTATTTTGGTTATTTTCGGAGGACAAGGACAGTGCATTCATAGTGCTTCGGATTGGAAGTATAGAGTATTGAAGGCTCCTAATTTATTACAATGGGAACGAATAAAATTTTTAAAAGATAACCAATGTGAGGAATATAATTTCGGGGGAATTGATGAAAAAAAATGGCCGGGTTTAACTGCTTTTAAAAAAGGTTTTGGAGGAAAAGAATTTGCGTATCCAGAAGGCAAGGATATCGTATTTCAGAAAACATGGTATGGAATTTATAAAATATTAAGAATTTTTAAGAAAATAATTTTTAGGTAAAATGTTTTTAGAAAAAGTTTTACAAAAAATATTAAGGTTTTTTGCAGTAATAACTCTTAAGAAATATCAGCCCAAAATTATTGTTATAGTTGGGAGTATTGGCAAAACATCAACCAAAGAAGCAATTTATTCTGTTTTATCGGGAAGATTTAAGACTAGAAGAAATATTAAAAACTATAATAATGAAATAGGTGTTCCTTTGACTATTATCAATTGTGATTCGGGCGAGAGATCAATTTTTAGATGGATCAAGATTTTTGCCAAAGGTATCTTGTTAAATATATTAAAAGATAAAGATTACCCAAAGTTTTTAATTTTAGAAATGGCTGCTGATAAAAAAGGAGATATTAAGTATTTAATGGACATACTTCCTCCAAAACTATTGAAAGTAGTTGTCTTAACTGCCATAACGCCTGTTCATTTAGAGTTTTTTGAGAATATAAATAATATTTTTGAAGAAAAAACTACCCCGTTTTCTTATTTAGAGAAAGATGGATCAGCTATATTTAATATAGATAATTGTGATGCTTATAAAGTTAAAGAAAAAATACATTCAAAATTACTAACTTATGGATTAAATAAAAGTGCTGATGTTAATGTTTCCGAAATAGAATATGATAACTCAGGACTAAAATTTAAAATTAATTATAAAGACGAAATTATTTCATCGGAATTAAACAATGCAATTGCTAACTACCAAATTTATCCTATCTTAGCAGGGATAAGTGTGGGTATTTGTTTTGGTCTAAAATTAGAAGAAATGATTAAATCGCTTGAAAAATATGAAATTCTGCCAAAAAGAATGCAGAAAATTAAAGGAATAAAGAATAGTATTATTATTGATGATACATATAATTCTTCCCCGGAAGCGTTAAAAAAAGCGATTCAAGCCCTAATTAATTTTTCTTTTGGACAGAGAAAAATAATTGTTTTAGGTGATATGCTAGAACTTGGCCAGGATTCTGAAAAACTACATAGACAAGCAGGGGAGATGATTTCTAAAACTGAAGGGATAGATTATTTAATTACTTTGGGGGAAAAATCCAAATATATTTCTGATGAAGCACTTAAAAATGATTTTTCTGAAGATAAAGTTTTTCATTTTCCGGATAAAAATAAAATAATAGAATTTCTTCCAGGAATTATTGAAGAAAATGATATTATATTAGTTAAAGGTTCCCGAGGAATGGGGATGGAAAAAATAGTTGAAAAAATAATAGAAAACAATGATTAAAGTAGCCATATTAATGGGAGGTATTTCCAATGAAAGAGAAGTGTCCCTTTCTACTGGAAAAACAGTAGCTAAATATTTAGATCCCCGTAAATTTGATTCTAGACTTTATGATACTAAGAAAGATTTGCCAAAGCTATTTTTTGATATTTTCAAGAAGAAAATAGATATTTGTTTTATTGCTTTGCACGGCAAGGGCGGAGAAGATGGTTCGATTCAAGGTTTATTAGAGATTTTAGGTGTTTCTTATGCTGGTTCGGGCATAATGGCTTCAGCTGTGGGAATGGATAAAATCATAAGTAAAAAGTTGTTTCTCCAAGAAAAAATTCTTACCCCCAAATTTATGGTTGTTGAAAATAAGGAAATAGATTTTAAACAAATAAAAGATAAAATTGGATTACCTTGTGTTATCAAGCCATCTAATTCTGGTTCCAGTGTGGGAGTGTCTATTATCAAAAATAAAAGAGAGATAAAAAAGGGGATTCAAATGGCCATGAAAGAAGGCGATAAAGTTATTATTGAAGAATATATCCAGGGAAAGGAAATTACAGTTGGCGTGCTGGGGAATAAGGATCTAAAAGCATTATCCATAGTGGAGATTATCCCCAAAACTAAATTTTTTGATTACCAGGCCAAATATAATCCTAAATTTTGCGATGAAATAGCGCCAGCAAGAATCTCTGCTAAAATGACTGCCCAGGCTCAAAAATTAGCATTAAAAGTTTATAAATTATTAAATTGCAAAGGATTTGGCAGGGTAGATATGATGATTAAAGCAGATAAAATATATGTATTAGAAATTAATACTATTCCGGGATTGACTCCCAATAGTCTTTTGCCTAAATCCGCAAAAGCAAGTAATATTTCCTTTTCAAAATTGCTGGAAAAAATTATCAATTTTGGCTTAGAAAAATGAGACATTATAGAGTTAACAGAAAAAAAAGAACTTTGCGAAAGAGAAATTTTAATTTTTCCTTTTTTAAAAACCGCTTTTTTTGGTTTTTTGGTCTAGGGATTATTTTGATTCTAGGGTTAACTTATCTTTTTATTTTTTCCGAGGTTTTTAAAATAAGAGAAATTGAAGTATTAAGCCCTAATGAATATTTGAAGACAAGGATTGAAGAAATAATAGCTCCCGAACTAAATAAAAATATATTTTTATTAAAGTCTGCAGAAATAAAGATCCAAATTTTGGACCAATTCCCAGAAATTTTAGAATTAGATTTTCAGAAAAAAATTCCTCATGCTCTTGTAATCCAAGTTAGAGAAAAAAAAGAAATTGCGACTTTATGTTATGAAGATTATCAGAAATGTCTTTTTATTGATGAAAACGGGTTAATATTCAAGCAAGTTGAAAAAGAATTAATCAATGACGATGGATTAATAATTCTTTTAAGAGAACTGGATGAAAACCTTAACCTTAAGGAAAGTTTTTCCTTAAATAATAAGATAGAAGATTTTTTAGAAATTGAGGGAACATTAGAAAATAATTTAAAAATTGAAATTAAAAATTTCATCATTATTTCTCAAAAAAGATTAAACATTGAGACCGAAGAAGGTTGGGATATCTATTTCAATTTAGAAAAAGATATTAAATTACAAATTACAAAACTAAGAGTACTTTTAGAAAAAGAAATCCCCATGGCAGACAGAAAAAATCTGGAATATATTGATTTAAGATTTGAAAGAATTTTTTATAAATAAATTTAATTCTCTTAAAAAATCAAACATTTATTTTTTAGAAAATAAAATGATGGGTTATTAGTTTTATTAACAACCCATCATTATTATATAATCTTATAAATAAGAAAGTTCAAATTCAACTTTCTTCTCCGGATGATTTTTTTTAGATTCTTGTTCCTTCTGTAAGGATATTAACAGTTTTTTAAATATCCTTACCTTCTCTTTAATCCTTTTCTTGCTTATTTTTTCATATTCTTTTCTAGCCATTGTTATCGGAGGAATTCCACGAATCCTCATTGCTTCAGTGCGGATCTCAATAATTTCATTTGGATCTAGAGGTTTGTTCTTAAAATTTAATGATTTCGAATTCTTTCTAGCTAACTCCACAATCATCTTTGAATTAATTCTTTTATTCATGATTACTCTCCTTTTTTATTTATTAAAGATCAAAAATCTTCATTTAGTAGTTTAACATAATTAAAATTTTTGTCAATATAATGTAGATTATATGTTGACTATTAAGATTAATTTGTTATAATAAACTCTTATGAGTAAAGAAAAAAAACAGGATAAAAAGCAGAAACAACTGAGTAAAAAAGGATTAGAAGACCTAGAAAAAGAAGTCCAAGAGTGTAGAAAATTGAAAGAAGAATATTTAGCTGGCTGGCGAAGAGCAAAGGCTGATTTTTTAAATTATCAAAAAGAGGAGGATAAAAGAATTGAAATGGCTTTAAGCTTGATTCAAAGAGAATGGATTTTAAAAATGTTGGCTATTCATGATAATTGGGAGAGAGCGAGGAAACATGTTCCCCAAAGAATAAAAGATATTGATTGGGTTAAGGGAGTGTTACAGATAGAAGGTCAGTTTCATAGTTTTTTTAAGGAAAATGGTGTGGAGATAATAAATTCTGAAGGGAAACAGTTTGATCCTAACCTTCATGAAGCAGTTGAGCAGATAGAGGCGAAAGGGAAAGAATCGGGAATAATTGTTGAAGTTTTAGAAAAGGGATATACATTGAATGGCAAAGTTATCAGACCAGCAAAAGTAAAAATAGTTAAATAAAAAATAATTTATAATTTTAAAAATATGTCCAAAATTTTAGGTATTGATTTAGGAACAACTTTTTCCGCCATGGCTTTGATTGAAGCTGGGGAGCCAAAAATTGTGGAAAATAAAGAAGGAGCTAGAACCACTCCCTCCATAGTCACGATAACCAAAAATAAAGAAAGATTAGTTGGTATTTTAGCTCGCCGACAAGCTATTACTAACCCAGAGAATACGATTTTTTCAGTGAAAAGATTAATGGGCCGAAAATTTTCTGATGCTGAAGTTCAAAAAGACAAAAAGATTTTGCCTTATGAAATTAGAAAAGCATCCGATGGTGGAGTAGAGGTAAAAATGGGTGAAAAATTTTATAAGCCTTTAGAAATTTCCGCTATGATCTTACAGAAAATCAAACAGGATGCTGAAGAAAAAATTGGGGAAAAGATTGATGAAGCCATTATTACTTGTCCAGCTTATTTTGATGACTCTCAAAGAAAAGCTACCAAGGTCGCGGGAGAGGTAGCTGGTTTTAAAGTGAGAAGAATTATAAATGAACCAACGGCTGCGGCCTTGGCTTACGGCTTAACTAAAAAGAAAGACCATCAAATAGTGGTTTATGATTTTGGTGGGGGGACATTTGATGTTTCTATTTTAAATGTTAGTGAATCCACAGTGGAAGTAAAAGCCACGGGAGGGGATACGCATCTGGGGGGAGATGATTTTGACCAGAAAGTAATGAATTGGATAGTTGATAGTTTTAAAAAAGACCAGGGAATTGATTTAGCCAAAGATAGTTTAGCTTTACAAAGAATAAAAGAAGCAGCGGAAAAAGCAAAAATAGAACTATCCTCAAGCTTGGAAACAGAAATAAACCTTCCTTTTGTTACTTCTGATGCAGCTGGCCCAAAACATTTACTTTATAAATTCACCAGAGCCCAGTTAGAAAATATGGTTTCGGATTACATTGATAAATCAATTGAATTAATGAAAAAAACTCTCAAGGAAATAAATTTAAAACCAGAAGAGATTGAAGAAATAGTTTTAGTGGGAGGGCAAACCAGAATGCCTAGAATCCAAGAAGAAATTAAAAAGGTTTTTGGAAAAGAACCTTGTAAAGAGATAAATCCTGATGAAGTAGTTGCAATCGGAGCAGCAGTTCAAGCAGGCATATTGCAAGGAGATGTAAAAGATGTTTTATTATTGGATGTTACCCCATTAAGTTTAGGAATTGAAACATTAGGAGGCGTTAATACAGTTTTAATTTCTAAGAATACAACTGTTCCTACTTCTAAAACACAGATTTTTTCAACAGCAGCAGATAATCAGCCATCAGTAGAAATTCATGTTTTACAAGGAGAACGTTCTATGTCAAAAGATAATAAAAGCTTAGGAAGATTTATGTTAGATGGTCTTCCTTCTGCTCCCAGAGGAGTGCCTCAGATTGAAGTATCTTTTGATATTGATGCTAATGGAATTTTAAATGTTTCAGCGAAAGACAAAGCAACTGACAAAACACAATCAATTAGAATTGAAGGTTCCTGTGGGGTTTCAGAGGAAGAAATTGAGAAAATGAAAAAAGAAGCAGAAATACATGCTAGTCAAGATAAAGAAAAAAAAGAACTTATTGAAACTAAGAATGTAGCGGATACTTTAGTTTATAGCTCTGAAAAAACTTTGAAAGAAGTCGGAGATAAAGTTTCGGAAGAAGATAAGAAAAATGCCGAAGAAAAAATTGCGGAATTGAAAAAAGTAAAAGATAGTGAAGATATTAAAGATATCAAAGCAAAAACTGAAGATTTATCTCAAGTAATTCAGAAAATAGGCGCGGAAATGTATAAAAAGGCCCAAGAAAAAAAACCAGATGAGAAACAAGAAAATAAGCCAGAAGATAAGGCAGAGGAAGGGGAGACAGAAGAAAAACCAGAAGACAAGAAAGACGATGAGGAAAAACCAGAAGAAAAATAAATAATTTATTATGGCCAAGGATTACTACAATATATTAGGTGTTACTAAAGATGCTTCTTCAGCAGATATAAAAAAGGCCTATTATAAATTGGCCCATAAATATCATCCTGATAAAGGGGGAGATGAAAAAAAGTTTAAAGAAGTAAATGAAGCCTATCAAATCTTATCTGATAAATCCAAAAAACAACAATATGACAGCTTTGGTCAAGGAGGGTTTGAAGGATTTGGTTCTCAACAAGGATTTAATGGATTCCAAGGAGGATTTGAAGGATTTAATAATGCTGATTTTGGCTCTATAAATATTGAAGATATATTTGGGGATCTTTTTGGCTTTGGCCAAAGAGGAAGAAAGAAAAATGTTAACCAGGGAAGAGATATTGAAGTTAGCATAGAAATAACCCTAAAAGATGCCTTAAAGGGGGTTAAGAAACATATTTCTATCTCTAAATTAGTATCTTGCAGTCGTTGTCAGGGGACAGGAGCTGAACCAGGAACAAAATTAAAAGAATGTATTACCTGTAGAGGGCAAGGACAAGTCCAGCAAATTAAAAGAACAATATTTGGTTCTTTTACTACTTATGTTGTCTGTCCAGAATGTCGCGGAGAAGGTAAAATACCAGAAAAACCTTGTAATGTTTGTAAAGGAGAGGGAAGAATCACTGGGAAAGAAAATATTGAAATTCTGATACCGGCAGGGATTGATTCAAATCAGATGATAAAAATAAAAGGCAAAGGAGAATCAGGGAGAAGGAGCGGAAAACAAGGTGATTTATATATAAGAGTTTTTGTATTGCCAGATTCAAAGTTTAGCAGAAAAGGGGATAACTTATATTTAAATGTCTTAATTCCTTTTTCAATGGCTTGTCTTGGGGGCTCAGTTGAAATTACTGATTTACAAGGAAGTAAAATTTCTTTAAAAGTTCCTCAAGCAACTGAATCAGGAAAAGTTTTTAGGGTATCAGGGAAGGGGATACCGCATTTTTCCGGGTTTGGTAAAGGCGACTTATATGTTAAATTAAAAATTGAAATTCCTAAAAAATTATCCAAAGAACAAAAGGAAATATTGAATAAGTTGAAAGGGAAAGAATTATAACTTTTAGATAATATTTTGGGTCCATAACTCAATGGTAGAGTAGTAACCTTTTAAGTTATTAATCCGGGTTCGAATCCCGGTGGACCCACATTACAAGTAAACAGGGATTATTCTCTGTTTTTTGTTTTATTAAGTTGAAAAAGAGAATTATATTCTATATAATAAGAATATGTTTAAGAACAAGAAAAAACTTTTAATTAGAACATTTCTGATTCTTTTTTTAATAGGAGCTTGTTTTTTATTTTATAGATTTGGAGTTTACACTGGAGAAAGCAATATTTTGCAAACAGCCCCGGCCCAAATAATCAATAGTGACTTAGGTATGCCCGAAAATGTAGATTTTTCTCTTTTTTGGGAAACATGGAGGCAGGCGGAAATGAATTTTTTAGATAGGGCAGAAATGGATTATCAAGAAATGATTTATGGAGCCATAGCCGGTATGGTTAATTCTTTGGGTGATCCATACACTAACTTTTTTGAACCTAAAGAAGCTGAAGAATTTGAACAAGAACTTTCAGGTGAGTATCAGGGAGTTGGAATGGTAGTTGGGATTAGAGATAAACAACTTATAGTTATTTCACCATTTAAAGGAAGTCCTGCTGAAAGAGCAGGGTTAAAGCCAGGAGATAGTATTTTAAAGATAGGAGATGTTTATACTATGGATATTTCTATTGAAAAAGCAGTAGAGTTAATTAAAGGTCCCGAAGGAACAAAAGTAAAGCTCTTAATAGAAAGAGAAGAATGGGAAAATTCAAAAGAAATTGAAATCCAAAGAGAAGTTATCCAAATACCAACTTTAGAATGGGAAATAAAAAATGAAAATATTGCTTTGATAAAAATATATCAATTTAATGGAATATTAGATGCCGAGTTTAGAAAAATTGTTCCCGAGATTTTAAATTCAAAAGCTAATAAAATAATTTTAGATTTACGTAATAACCCCGGTGGATATTTAGAAACAGCTCAAGATATAGCTGGTTGGTTTTTAGAAAAGGGGGTAGTTGTTCTTTTAGAAGATGAGGGAGCAGATAAAGAACAAATATCTTATAAATCAAATGGTCCGGCAACTTTTTCTTCTTTCCCGGTGGTTGTTTTGATTAATAATGGTTCAGCATCTGCCTCGGAAATCTTAGCCGGAGCGTTAAGAGATCAAAAAGGAGTTCAATTAGTAGGAGAAACTTCTTTTGGAAAAGGTTCGGTTCAAAAACCAATAACTCTTTCCGACGGCTCATTTCTAAAAGTGACTATAGCCAGATGGTTAACGCCTAAAGGCCATTGTATAGATGAGATGGGGCTAGAACCAGATGTTATAGTAGAAGCGCTTGAAGATGAAACAAAAAAAGACTTACAACTTGAAAAAGCAATTGAAATACTTGAAGATCTAAGGTAGAATAGATTTAAGAAATAAAACAATATGAAGGTAATTTTAATAAAAGATATTGAAAAATTGGGGAAAAAATATGAAGTTAAAGAAATTTCTTCTGGATATGCCAGAAATTATTTAATTCCTAAAAAATTAGTTGTTCAAGCAACAGATAAACTTTTAAAGTGGGCGGAAACTAAAAAAGAGGAATTAGAAAAAAAAGCTGAAGAAAAATTAAAGAAGATTAGTAATTCGGTTTCCGAAATAGATGGGTTAGAAGTAGAAATTTCTGTTAAAATTGGCGAAGAAAAGCAACTTTTTGAAAAAATAAATCAGCAAAAGATTTCAGAGGCTTTGAAAGAATTAGGTTATGATATAAAGAAGACCCAGATTGAATTAAAAGAACCATTGCAAGAAATCGGAGAATTTCCAGTAAAATTAAAATTTCCAGATAATTTAGAAGCGGAGATAAAGGTAATAATAGTAGCAGAAAAATAATGGCTAGATATATTTTTATTGGTGGTGGGGTTATGTCCGGGATTGGCAAAGGAGTAACGATATCTTCTATTGGAAGAATTTTAAAAGGTAAAGGATTTAAAGTTTCCGCCGTTAAAATTGACCCTTACATTAATGTAGATGCGGGAACCATGAATCCAATTGAGCATGGAGAAGTTTTTGTAACCGATGATGGAACGGAATGCGATCAAGACATAGGAAATTATGAAAGATTTTTAGACCAAAATTTAGGAACTGCTAATTATCTAACAACGGGTAGAGTTTATCAAAGTGTTATAAATAGAGAAAGAAACTTGGAATATGAGGGTAAATGCGTGGAAGTAGTGCCTCATATACCGGAAGAGGTAATTTCCAGAATAAGAAAAGTAGAAAGAAAAACAAAAGCAGATTTTATATTAATTGAAATTGGAGGAACAGTGGGAGAGTATCAAAATCTTTTATTTTTAGAAGCAGCTCGTATGTTGAAATTAAAACATCCCCAAGATGTTATTTTTATTTTAGTGAGTTATTTGCCAATACCAAAGATGATCGGGGAGATGAAGACCAAACCTACTCAACATGCGGTTAGAGCGTTAAACTCGGCCGGGATTCAGCCCGATATAATAATTGCTCGTTCCGAAGTCCCATTAGATGCTTTAAGAAAAGAAAAGATTTCCGTGTTTTGTAGTGTTTCCGAAGATGATGTTATCTCGGCTCCAGATATAAAATCTATTTATGAAATACCGGTTAATTTTGAAAAAGATAATCTAGGTAACCAAATTCTAAAAAAATTTGGTATGAAATCCAGAAAAAATGATTTAAAAGAATGGAGAAAATTAGTTAAAAGAATTAACAATTTAAAAGGGAAAGTCAGAATAGGCATAGTGGGTAAATATTTTAAAACAGGTAATTTTATATTAACAGATTCTTATATTTCTGTTATTGAAGCGATAAAACATGCTTGTTATGACCT
>Ga0268280_1000960_pt1 | contig 20921 bp, 20 predicted proteins | sample saktaG_9_FD_190139 | JGI IMG/M metagenome (GOLD analysis project Ga0268280, IMG submission 190139) | Saline water microbial communities from Sakinaw Lake, British Columbia, Canada - sak_2011_5_24_40m | ecosystem: Environmental > Aquatic > Non-marine Saline and Alkaline > Saline ... | reverse complement strand
AATCAACCCATTCAACACAACCCGGTCTGAAGCCCGGGGTTTGATTCGGCCCGCCGATTCTGATATTTTGGCGTTCTCGAGAAAACGCAGGAGGCTTTCATGACACGACATATCCTTTCCCTACTCCTCACGGCAGGCATCTTCCTGGCCGGCGTGGCCCTGGCCCAGACTCCGGCCGCCAACCCCAGGGTCCTGCTCAAGACGACCAAGGGCGACATCACCATCGAGCTCTACCCGGACAAGGCGCCCGTCACGGTCAAGAACATCCTGGCTTACGTCGAGGCCAAGTTCTACGACGGCCTCATCTTCCATCGCGTCATCCCCGACTTTATGATCCAGTGCGGAGGGATGACGGCCGAGATGAGCCAGAAAGCCGGCAATCCCCCCATCAAGAACGAGGCCGGCAACGGGCTCAAGAACACGCGCGGAACCTTGGCCATGGCCCGGACCAACGTCGTCGACAGCGCCTCGAGCCAGTTCTTCATCAACCTGAAGGACAACACCTCCCTCAACCATAAGGACAACACGCCCGAAGGCTTCGGCTACTGTGTCTTCGGCAAGGTCGTCGCCGGCATGGATGTCGTCGACGCCATCGCCAAGGTGCCGACGACAAGCAAACGCGGGCACGGGGACGTACCGGTCGAGCCGATCGCCATCCTCTCGGCCACGGTCGTCGCCGGGAAGTAAGGCTTGTCGCGCCGGGCGGCGTCGTAAAAGCCGGAGACGGGCCTTGTTCGACACGATCTTCGCCTTCATCCACATGGGCGGCCTGCTCGCCGCCCTCGCTTATGCCGTCGTTTCCCTGGCCCGGGGTAATACCTCCCGCTTCGCCCTCATTTTGGCCATCCTCATCGTCTACTACCTCTTCATCCTCCACCCGGCCGTTAAAAAAGAGATCGCCCGCCGGCGGTCCTTGAGAAAGTAGGCCGGTTTACTTTTACGGCAGAAGGGTCTATCATCATCGCATGAGAATCGCCAAAGAGGGTCTTCCTTTCATCCTCTCGTCTCTCGCCGTGACCCTCGCTTTTCTGGCCCATCGCTGGTGGCCTGTCGCCGTCTTCTTCTTTCTCCTCGCCGCCGCCTTCACCTTCTTTTTCCGCGACCCCGACCGGGTCCCGCCGCCGGGCGAGCACCTCCTCGTGTCGCCCGCCGACGGCGAGGTCCTCGGCATCGACGCCCTCCCCCCCCACGCCGACCTGACCGGGCCCGTCAACAAGGTCACGATCTTTCTTTCCCTCTTCGACGTCCATTTCGTCCGCTCGCCGCTTGCGACGACCGTCGTTCGCACCGACTACCACCCGGGCAAGTTCCTGCCCGCCTACAAGCCGGAGGCCGGCACGCACAACGAATCGAACACCCTGGTCCTCAAGGGCGGCCTGACGGACTTGGTCATGAAGATGATCGTCGGCGTCGCCGCCCGTCGCATCAAGTGCTTCGTCAAGGCCGGCTCGTCCGTCGCCCGCGGGCAGAGGGTCGGCCTGATGTACTTCGGGTCGCGGGTCGAGCTCACGCTCCCTCACGACGCCGTCCTCAGTGTCCGGCTTCACCAGAAAGTGAAGGCCGGCGAAACCGTCATCGCCGAGGTCCAGCCATGAAGGTCAAGAAACCGCATAAAGGCGTCATGGTCCTGCCCAGCCTGTTTTCCCTGACCAACCTGTTCTTTGGCTTCATGAGCGTCCTCCTGACCTTCCAAGGACGCTACAGGATGGCCGCGTTCCTGATCATCATCGCGGCGCTAATGGACGGGCTGGACGGGCTGGTCGCCCGGGCGACGCACACGCCGTCTGACTTCGGGGTCGAACTCGATTCCCTGGCCGACGCCGTTTCCTTCGGGCTGGCGACGTCGGTGCTCCTTTATTTCTGGGGCATGGAGATGGCCGGACCGCCGGCCGTTTTCTTCAGCTTCATCTTCCTGACGGCCGGCGTCCTCCGCCTAGCCCGCTACAACGTCCGCAGCCGCGTCCCCTCGGACCGGAAGCATTACCAGGGACTGACGGTGCCCTCGGCGGCCATGTTCATGGCCGCGGTCGTCAATTTCCACCCCGTCCCGCTGGCCACGCGGCAGTCCGGCTTCCTCGTGGCCGTCCTGACCCTCATCGTCTCCCTGTGCATGGTCAGCACGTTCCCCTACCGGAATTTCGTCAAGACCTTCATCGGCCACCGCATTGAAATCCGGACCGCCCTCTTCCTCGCCGTCTCGCTCTTCGGCGTGCTTTTCTACACGCGCATCTTCCTCCTCCTCTATTTCGGGCTGAACGTCGTCTCCGGCCCTACGGTCGCCTTCTTCCGGGCTTTACGGAAACAGCCCCGGAAAAAACCGGAGCCGAAAATCATCCCTTCATGACGGCGCCTGCAGGATGGGACGAGTTCAGCTGACCATCGACCCGGGGGCCGGACGAGGCAAACCGCGGGGACGGATCAGAGGGGGGCGCGTCGCCGCGGCCCTCGTCCTTCTCGCCTGCGCCGCCGCCGCTCTCGTCTTCATCATCCGGGCTCTCTTCCCGCCGGAAGCGGCCGCGCCCAACGGGCCTTCTCCGTCGGGACCTGGCGAGACCACGATCGTTCCAGCCCCCGCGGCCCCGGCCCTCGAAGAGGAGAGGGTCGTCATCCCCCTGCGGTCCAGCCTGGCCGACATTCTCAAGCGGCGCGATTTCGACAACCTCGAGATCCACCGGATCAATGAAGCCGTCAAGCCCGTCTACGACCTGGGCAAGATCCGGGCAGGACGGCAGCTGCGGCTGGCCTCCCTGCCGGGCGGCCCATGGAAGACGCTCGAGTATGATATCGACGAAACGCGTTTCCTCGTCGTCCACAACAGCGAGGACGTGATCACGGCAGAGGTGAAGCTCGTCCCCTTCGAGATCCGGCCGGCCGTCGTCTGGGGCGTCATCGAGGACAGCCTGATCGGGGCGCTCGAAAAGACCGGCGAAGAGGACAGCCTGGCCCTCGACCTCGTCGAACGCTGTTTCGGCTGGGACATCGATTTCAACACCGACCTGCGTCGGGGGGATTCCTTCCGGGTCTACGTGGAGAAAAAATACCTGGACGGCCGTTTCACCGGATACCGCGACATCCTGGCCGCCGAGTTCACGAACGACGGCAACGTCTTCCAGGCCTTCCGCTTCACCTATCCCGATACCAAGGCCTCCGACTATTACGACGAGAACGGCGGCTCACGAAGGAAGGATTTTCTGCGCTCGCCCATCAAGTTCGTGACGCCGCGGATCACCTCGCGGTTCTCGGCCAGCCGCTTCCATCCGATCTACAAGATCTACCGGCCGCACTACGGCGTCGACTACGCGGCCCGCATCGGGACGGAGGTCCAGGCGACGGCCGACGGGGAAGTGACCTTCGCCGGCCGGGACGGCGGGGCGGGAAACATGGTCAAGATCCGGCATAAAAATTCCTATGAGACAGCCTATCTCCACCTGAGGGGTTTCGGGAAGGGCGTTCGCAAGGGCGCCGTGCTCAAGGGGGGAGACACCGTCGGGTACGTGGGGACATCGGGGGACTCGACGGGGCCCCACCTCGACTACCGGATCTACTACCACGGCAGCCCCGTCAACCCGCTGGGGCACAAGTTCGAACCGGCCGACCCGCTGCGCAAGGAATTCCTGGACGTTTATAAGAAGGAGGTCGAGCGGCTCCGCCTCGCCTTCGAGATACCCCGGCTCTCCCGGGTTCTGTTCCCCACGATCAGTTTTTGATCGTTCCGCTCGCTTTGGCCTGGCCGCCCTTATCGTTCGAGCCGGAGGAGGAACGGCCGGAGCTGCCCCCGGCCCCGGAAGAGACGGCGGCACCCGACGAGCCGGAAGAACCCGACGAGCCGGCCGGCCCATAACTGACGCCTTGAGATGTCAAGTGTGGGACGATGCCCGAACCGCGCTCCCTGTCCAGGGAGGAAAGCCTCAGCTCGGGGCAGCGGACTTCGTTCTTCTGGCTGGAATATTCGATGTGAACGCCCAGTTCGCGGGCTATCTTGACGTCGGGGTTCCAGTCGCGGAAGCGGCCGGCAGGACCTGCATCCCGTCCGGCTGTACCTCTCTCCGTCCTCGCGCCGGTGCCTTGTCTGCCGGTTTCCCTCATGGCCCGGGATCCGTCATCCCGTCGGCCCGTCGCCGCCGGGCCTTCCGGAACCAGGGGAACGGCGACGAAGTTCCTGCCTTCTATCAGTTTCGCGGCCGGGGCCTCTTGTTGATGCGGACTCACGGCCGGCCTGCCGCCGCTTTGGAAGATCCTGGCGGCCTCGCGCTGCGGGTAGGCGGGACGGCGCAGGACTCCGGTTTCCTTGGCCGGAGGCGCGCCGGCTTTGGGAACGTCTTTCCAGGTCATCGCCTTTTCATTGACTGCAGGGGCCTTGAGGTCGCCCTTGGCGACGAAGACGAGATGCCGCGGTACTTCGCTCGCCGAATCCCGGATCCGGGCCTCGCCGTTTTTGTAGGCGGCGGTCACCTTCTTGAGGGCGCCCTTGAGTTCAGAGGGAACGGGAAAAGCGACAAGACCCGGCTGCTTGAGCTGGTCTTTCCGGACGACTTTCTGGGCCGGCCGCCAGGCCGTCCCGGGGCCGTCTTCCGCATAGGGCCAGTTATAGCCCCAAGCCCCGTCGAGATAATTGAAGCCGCCACCGTAATAGGAATAGGCGCCGCCCATCCAATCATACAGGCCCCACGGTCTCCAGCTGGCGTACCCAAAATAGAAATCCCAGGTCGCCCAGGCCGGCGCGAACATCGAGCCGGGGAGCCAGACCCAGCCGTGCTTCTTGTCCCACTGCCAGATACCGAGATGATACGGGATCCAACCCCAGGGCTCCTGGGGCACCCAGAACATCTGCCCTCCCGTCATGGCCCATTGACCGTAATAATAGGGCTGCCAGCCCCAGGGGTACATTCCGTTGTTGACAAAGGGGCGCCAGATATAACCATAGAATTCGTCCCAGAGCCATTCGCCGTATCTGCTGCCGTAGGTCTGGGCAAAGTAGAAGACGGCGCCGGGAAGTTTCTGGATGGGCTTGGGCAACGCGGTCAGGCCCTCGTGGAGGTCCGCAAAATGGGCGTTGACCTCTTTGTTCCAGATGTCGAAATCGGTGCCCTCGATGGCGGAATCAAGCTCGAACGGACTGTCCTTCTGGACGATCAGCCGCTCGCCCTTCCTGACGGTCTGGTCATCAAGGAGTTTCTCGCTTGCGCCAAAACGCATCTGGGCTTTGCCGTACTTCACCTGTGTTTCGGTCGAGCCGTCCGCGGCCGCCGTGATGATGGCCACGGCGTTGTTCTTCATCTTGACCGCGGCGTTGGGGGTCAGAAGCTGGAATATTTCGCGGCCGTCATAAGCTCTATACATGACGTAGATCCTGCCCCTTTCAAGGGCCAGGTTGGATAAATTCTGAAGGCTGCTCAAGCTCCGGGCGAGGATCGTCTCGACTCGGAGTTCGGTCGAAAAATCGAGGCGGACGATGGTCCCGGTGTCGAACTGGACTTCACAGCGGCGGTCGGCCGACGTCCGGACCGTGTCGCCGGGGCCGACGGGCAGGTTCAGGACGGCCTGTTCGGGAACCGATTGCCCCTCGCGCAGGACGATCGGGTCCGTCCCCTCGGGCGTCGCCTCGATATAGCTGATGTGGCCGAAATAGAAATTCTTCGGGCCGTTGAGGACCTTGTAATGATCGGCCGCCCACAACCCGGAAGACGCGGCTAGAAAAACCATCCAAAAAACGGCTTTTCGAAAACCCCCGATTTTCATGGCTGTCTCCTCGTCTTCCGGCGTTTCATATCATCTATATTAGCACTATTCGTGCCAATCACTTCAGCCTGTAACGCTATCCCCCCGTTCGGAAAGTGTCTTTAAATGGGGACACGTACCAGAGGTACATGTCCCCGTTCCCGAGCCCGAAGCGAACGACGACCCCCGAGGCCTCTCATTGATAGGGGACAACAGTACCCAATTAGGACAGTCCCTCTTTGGCCTCCCGTGCATCGGGCCGTAAAGATTGACACGCGGAGAGGGGGGGCCCTACAATGGGCGCGGCAGGCCAAGAGGCAGGTCAGGAGAGAGCATGCCGCGCCCGAAGTTCCGAAACCCCGTGCCCACCGTCGACATCATCATCGAGGTCATGGCCGGCCGGAAAAGGCGGGGCATCGTCCTCATCGAGCGCAAGAACGCCCCGCCCGGTTGGGCCCTGCCCGGCGGTTTCGTCGATTACGGCGAGACGCTCGAGGCGGCCGCGGTCCGGGAAGCGCGCGAGGAGACAGCGCTCGACGTCGAGCTCCGCGGCCAATTCCACGTCTACTCCGATCCTGCGCGAGATCCCCGGCTGCACACGGTATCGACGGTGTTCATCGCCCGGGCCAAAGGCGCACCGAAGGCCGGCGACGACGCCCGAAACGCGGCGGTGATCGACCCCCGGGATCGCGATATTCCCCTGGCTTTCGACCACCGGAGAATCCTCGATGATTACCTCGAATTCAAGAAAGGGCGTGACCCATGGCTGAACTCGACGAAAAAAAAAGGCCTCCGGACGAAGACGCCGACCTCGTCGAAGCCGCCCGTGTCTTCGGCCCGTTCGAAGCGGACCTGATCAAGAATATCCTCGAAAGCCACGGCGTCGCCTCGATCGTCCGCGGCCGCACGGCGCCCTTCGTCTATCCGTTAACCGTCGACGGGCTGGCCGAGTTCAAGGTCATGGTCCAGGAAAAAGACCTGGAAAAAGCCAAGGACCTGCTGGCCGCGATGCCCGCCACGGACGAGGAAAACGGCTCGGGAAAGACCGGCTGATCACGTCCCTCGACCGACCCCACAACTCCTAGCCCGCCAACTCCCTTCTTGCCTCTTATTTAGCGTTCCCGTCTTTTGTCCTTTTTTTGGGCTTTTTTTGCTTGACTTTTGCTATTTTCTCTCATATATTTGGGAGGAAACGGGACAAATCGGGACGCACATCAATGGCCAACGTTCTAATCGGCAGCTACACGGCACGGCTGGACGCCTCCGGACGGATCAAAATTCCGGAGAAATTCCGCGAGGTCATCGAGCAGATTTACGGCAAGGACCTCTTCGTCACCTCGCTCTCCGACGATTCGATCAAGGTCTATCCCCTGTCCGTCTGGCTCTCGATGACGGACCTCACGGCCGAGGGCGCCGTTCATTTGCGTCCCGATGTCCGCAAGTTCATGCTCCGCGTCAACAGGCATGGCTCGCGGCACGAGCTCGATTCCAAGGGACGGGTCCTGATCAGCCAGGCCCTCAGGGATAAAGCCAAACTCCGGGACGAAGTCGAAGTCCTGGGCCTCTCGAACCATCTGGAGATCTGGAACAAGGACGTTCTCGACGGAACTCTCGAGGAGAAACCGCTCTCGGACGAGGATTTCGAGAGCATCGCCCGCCTCATCCCTCGAGGAAAGCCGGAATGACGGAGCTCATACACTGCCCGGTCCTGCCGACGGAAGTCCTTGAGTTCCTCGACGCGGGGCGGGAAGGGATTTACGTCGACTGCACCCTGGGTCTGGCCGGGCATGCCTGCGCGATCCTGGAGAGGAATCCTCGCTCCCAGCTGATCGGCCTGGACCGCGATGAGCGGTCCTTGGAAAAGGCCCGGGAAAAGCTCGCGGGTTACGCCGGAAGGATCAAGCTCTTCCACGCGGATTTCAAATGCCTGCCCGAGCTCGGGATCCCCTTCAAGAAAGTCCGGGGGATCCTCGTCGACCTGGGAATTTCGTCCTTCCAGCTGGATTCCCCGGAGCGGGGATTCAGCTACACCCACGAAGGGCCGTTGGATATGCGCATGGACCTGAGAAACAAGACGACGGCCGGGAAGATCCTCCATACCTACCCGGAGCAGAAGCTGGCCGAGATCTTCGCCAAGTACGGAGAGCTCACCCAGACCCGGCGGCTGGCCCGGGATATCGTCCACCTGCGCAAGCTCGGCCGGCTCGAGACGACCTCCGACCTGAGGATCCTCACCGAAGAGGTCTACCGGTGGCGTCCGCAGAGAGGCCGGATCCATCCGGCGGCCAAAGCTTTCCAGGCGCTCCGCATCGAGGTCAACCAGGAGCTCGAGGGGCTGGGCCAGTTCATCGAGGAGACGGTGCGGCTCTCGACCCCGGGAGCGCGCTTCGTCGCCATTTCGTTCCACTCGCTCGAGGACCGGATCGTCAAGCACACGTTCGCCGGCCTGGCGTCCTCCTCCGACCGCGCTCCCCTTCTTTCCATCCTGACCCGAAAACCGGTGATGGCCGGCGAGGCGGAGGTCGCGGCCAATTCCCGGTCCCGCTCGGCCAAACTGCGGGCCGCGGAGAGGATCTGAATGGTCCGCCGGAAATGGAGCCCGCGGGGGATCGCCCTGGGCGCCGCCCTCATCTTCGCCGTCATCGGCACCCTGACGTTCTACGTCTGGTACCAGACGGAATCGGTCAAGCTGGGAATCGACATCGGCAAGAGCGAGGACAGGATCCGGGAGCTCGAGCAGGCCATTGAAGGGCTCGAGATGCGCAAGGCCGCCCTCCTCGACCCGGCGCGGGTCGAGAAGATCGCCCGGGAATCCCTGGGACTCATCGATCCCAAGGACGACGAGGTCATCTACGAAAAACGGGGCCCGTCCCGCTGAGGCGCCACCGATGAGGACATATTACGAAAGCGACATCCGGAAGCGGACCCTGGTCCTGAGCTTCATCCTGGCCGCCTGGGCGGCCGTCGTAGCCCTCCGGCTCGTCCAGATCCAGATCCTCGGGCACGCCCGGGCCAAGGCGGCCGTCGTCGACCAGAACCGGGACAAGATCACGATGGAGCCCCTGCGGGGGAGGATCCTCGACCGTTACGGCGAGATCCTGGCCTGCAGTCTTCCCGCTGTTTCGGTCATCATCCGGCCGGTCAAAAATGAAACGCCGGCCGGAGAACGCAACAAGGTCCGCGACCTTCAACGCCTTCTCGGCCTGTCCGAGAAAGAAGTCGCCACCATCCTGGGCCGGCTGAAAGACAAGAGCAACTTTACCTATGTGAAAAAGAAGATCTCCGAGGAGGACGCTGCCCGGGTCATGGCCTTGAAGCTGCCGGGTATTGAATTCGAGCCGGCGACGAGGCGGCATTATCCCCTGGGAAGCCGGGCCGCTCACGTTCTCGGCGGCCTCAACCTGACCGAAGACAGCAAAGCCGGGGTCGAAGCCCGATACGATGACATCCTGAAGGGGGAAGAGGGCACGAAGGTCGTCTATAAAGTCAGAGGCGGCCGCGACTACCAGACCCAGGTCATCAAATCGCCCGTCCCCGGCCGGGACCTCGTCCTGACGATCGACGCGACGATCCAGTACTACGTCGAAAAGGAACTCGCCCGGGCCATGGCCGAACACGGCGCGGCGTGGGGAGTTGCCATCGTCATGGATCCGTCTTCGGGAGAGATCCTAGCCCTGGCCAGCCTGCCCAGCTACGACGTCAACGACTTTCCCGGACCCAAGGACGCCTGGATGAACCGGGCCGTACAGCTGAGCTACGAACCGGGTTCGACGTTCAAGATCGTCGCCGCGGCGGCCGCCCGGGAGAGGAACCGAGTCGGCTTCTCCGAGGTCTTCGACTGCAGCTCCGGTTTCATAACCATCGGAGGTCTGACCATTCGCGACCACGAGCGCTTCGGCATCCTGAGCTTCTCGAACGTCCTCATCCATTCTTCAAACGTCGGCACGGTGCTCTTCGCCCAGAGACTGACGATCCCCGAGTACTACGACACGATCAAGGCCTTCCGATTCGGGACGAAGACCGGCATCGACCTGCCGCGAGAGGACTCCGGGATCGTCCATCCCCTCAAGGACTGGAAGAAGACGTCCCTGCCCCACATCGCCATCGGTTACGAAGTCAGGGCCACACCACTCCAGATCCTCCGGGCCATGAACGTCTACGCCACCGGCGGCCTGCTCATCCGGCCCCGGGTCGTCCGGCAGGGGCCGGAAACGGCGGAAGATGGCGAGGGGCCGGTCCGGGTCATCAGCGAGAAGACGGCCAGCGAGCTCGTCAGCCGGGTGTTCGAGCCCGTCGTCGAGGAGGGCACGGCCGAGCTCGGCCGGCTCGACGGGTTCGGGATCGCCGGCAAGACCGGTACGGCCCAGAAGTACGACAGCGTCCTGAGATCCTACACCAGGAAATACACCGCCTCGTTCGTCGGCTTCGTCCCCGTCGATCAGCCGCGTCTCTCCATGATCGTCGTCCTCGACGATCCCAAGGAGGCCTACTACGGCGGCCAGGCCTGCGCCCCGGTGTTCCGGGACATCGCCCGCCAGGTCCTGCGCTATCTCCGCGTCCCTCCGGAACGACCGTTTCCCGCCCGCGTCCTGGCCGCGGGCACGACGAAAAGCGAGAGGCCATGAAGCTCCGGGACGTCGTCCAGGGCATCGACCTCCTCGGCGGAGTCCTGCCGGGGGGCGAGGACATCTCCGGCGTCGCCTATAACTCCAAGTCGGTCAAGCCCGGATTCCTCTTCGCGGCCCTGCGCGGCGCGGCCCGCAACGGCATGGACTTCGTGGCCGAGGCCGAGGCGAACGGCGCGGCGGCCGTCCTTTCGACCTGGCCCAAGCCCCCGGGGAGCGCGACGCCGTGGCTCCAGGTCGCCGACGCGCGCGAAGCGCTGGCCCTGGCCGCGGCCAATTTTTACGGGCACCCCTCCGACCGGATGAAGGTCGTCGGCGTCACCGGGACCAAGGGCAAGACGACGACCACCTACCTCCTCGAAGAGATCCTGCGCGCGGCCGGCGCCGTGCCCGGGGTCATCGGGACGATCGAATACCGGCGGCCGGGGTGGAAGGCCGCGGCGCCCCGGACGACTCCCGAAGCCCCCGACCTGCAGGCCCTGCTCAAGGACATGCTCGACGCCGGCGTCACCCATTGCGTCATGGAAGTCTCCTCCCACGCCCTCGATCAGAAGCGGGTCTGGGGCGTGAGCTACGACGTCGCCGTCTTCACCAACCTCAGCGGCGAGCACCAGGACTATCATCCCTCCATGGAGGCCTACTTCGAGGCCAAGAAAAAGCTCTTCTATCTCAACCACAAGAGGAGCGCCGCCGTCGTCAACATGGACGATCCCTGGGGCCAGAAGCTCATGGCCGAGCTGCCCATGAAGACCGTCACCTTCGGTCTCGAGCCCGCGGCCATCGTCCGGGCCCTGAAATACGCCATGTCCGAAGACGGCATCGACGCCCAGGTCTCCTACCCCGGCGGCGTGATGCGGGTCCAATCGGCCCTCGTCGGCCGTCACAACCTGTCCAACATCCTGGCCGCGGCGGCCGCGGCCCTGGCGCTCAACGTCGCCCCGGACGTCATCGCCAAGGGCATCGCCGGGCTCAAGGGCGTCCCGGGCCGTTTCGAGCGAGTCCCGAACGGCCGCGGCATCCAGATCGCCGTCGATTACGCCCACACGGACAACGCCCTCGAGCATATCCTCACGACGGCCCGCGAGTTCAAGCCGCGCCGGGTCATCCTCGTCTTCGGCGCCGGCGGCAACCGGGACAAGGAGAAACGAGAGCGGATGGGCCGGGTGGCCGCCCGCCTGGCGGACTGGACGATCCTGACCTCGGACAACCCGCGCTCCGAAGGACCGATGGACATCATCACCGCCATCGCCAAGGGCTTCGAGAAGGAAGCCTCCAAAACCTACGAGGTCGAGCCGGACCGGAGAAAGGCCATCGTCCGGGCCCTGGCCACGGCGAACAAGGGCGACATCGTCCTCATCGCGGGCAAGGGGCATGAGGATTACCAGATCTTCAAGGACCGGACCGTTCACTTCAGCGATATCGAAGTCGTCGAAGAGACGCTCCGGGCGATGGAGGCCGTCTGAACATGGCCAGGCTGAGGCTCGACGAGATCGCCAGGATCGCCGGCGGGACCATCCTGCAGGGCTCCCCCGGGCGGGCCTTCGAAAGCTACGGCATCGACTCCCGGCTGGCCGCCGCGGGCGGGCTCTTCTTCGCCATCAGCGGGAAGCGAGACGGCCACGACTTCGTCGGCGCCGCGGCGGCCAAGGGCGCGGCGGGCGCCGTCGTCGCCCATCCGATCCCCCTCCCCGCCAAGGACTTCGGCCTCGTCCAGGTCGCGGATACGGTGGCCGCCCTACAAGCGCTCGCCCACGACATCCTCGTCCGGCGGCCTGTCAAGGTCGTGGGCATCACCGGGAGCGTCGGCAAGACGACGACCAAGGAATTCACGGCCTCCCTGCTCGCCGGCCGTTTTCGTCTCCTCAAGTCCGAGGGGAACTTCAACAACCACCTGGGACTGGCCCTCTCGCTCCTCCGGCTCGGCCCGGATGACGACATGGCCGTCCTCGAGATGGGCATGAGCGCCGCCGGGGAACTGCGGGCCCTGACCCGGGTCGCGGCGCCCGACATCGCCGTGATCACCAACGTCAGCCCCGTCCACCTGCAGTTCTTTAAAAGCCTGGACGATATCGCCCTGGCCAAGAAGGAGATCCTCGACGGAGCCAAGCCGGGAGCGACGGCCGTCCTCAACGGCGACGACCGGCTGGTCATGACGATCGCCTCGGGCTTCCCGGGCCGGAAAATGACCTTCGGCCGGACGCCGGGCTGCGACGTCCGGGCCGAGGACGTCAAGTCCCGGGGCTATTCGGGTTTCGAGTTCCTCCTGCGCTTCGGACGGGAATCCGCCCGTATCGCGTTCCCGTTCGTCAACGACGCCGCCGTTTCGAACCTCCTCGCGGCTTCGGCCGTCTGCCTCGCCCTCGGCCTTCGGCTCGAGGAGGTCCGGCCGGCCATTCTCGCCCTCCGGCCCTTCTCCGGACGCGGGACTTTGGTCGAGACGGGCGGAGGCGTCCGGGTCTATGACGACTCCTACAACTCCAATCCCCGCGCCCTCGAGACCGCCCTGAAAAGTCTGGCCGGCCTTCCGGCCGCCCGCAAGGTCGCCGTCCTGGCCGACATGCTCGAGCTCGGCGAGGGCGAAAAGGAGTTCCACCGGCTGGCGGGCCAGGCCGCGGCCCGCGCCGGCTGGGACGTCCTCGTCGCCGTCGGCCCCCTCGCCGGCCTGATCGCCGAGGGCGCGGCCGCGGCGGGCATGGGCGCCGCCGCCATTCATCGTTTCGCCGACGCCGCGGCCGCCGCGACGGCCATCCCGGACATCGTCCGGGACGGCGACCTCGTGCTGGTCAAAGGTTCGCGGGGAATGAGGACCGAGATGATCGTCGACAAGCTCAAGGCGAGAGGAAAGGAGTAGGCCGTGCTGTACTGGCTCCTCGTCCCCCTCCGCGGCGATTTCTTCTTCTTCAACGTCTTCCGCTACATCACCGTGCGCACGGCCATGGCCGGGATCACCGCCCTCGTCCTGAGCTTCTTCCTCGGCCCCCGCCTGATCCGTCTCCTCCAAAGGCGGCAGATCGGACAGGAGATCAGGCCCGAAGGGCCCCAGTCCCACCTGGCCAAGAAAGGGACGCCCTCCATGGGCGGCCTCCTGATCATCATCTGCACGCTCGTCCCGACGCTCGTCTGGGGAAAATTGGACAACCTCTACGTCTGGGTCGCCGTCCTGTCCATGGTCCTCTTCGGCCTCGTCGGCCTCATCGACGACGTCCTCAAGGTTCGCAGGAAACGGTCTCTGGGCCTCCGGACCGGCCAGAAGCTCCTCCTCCAGACGCTCCTCGCGACGGTGATCGGCATCGTCTTCATCTGGATGGGTTCGCGGGGTGAGTTCGACCTGAGCCTGAGCTTCCCCTTCCTCAAGCAGTGGGTCCCCTTCCTCGGTTGGTTCTACTTGCCTTGGATCGTCTTCATTCTGGTCGGCTCGTCCAACGCGGTCAATCTCGCCGACGGGCTGGACGGCTTGGCCATCGGCCTGACCCTGATCAGCGCCACGGCCCTGACCGCCCTGACCTATGTCGCCGGACACGCCCTCTGGTCCCAGTACCTCAATATCGCCCGGGTGCCGCTGGCCGCCGAATTGACGGTCTTCGTCGGCGCTTTCGCCGGCGCCTGTCTCGGCTTTCTCTGGTTCAACTGCCACCCGGCCCAGGTCTTCATGGGCGACGTCGGCGCCCTGTCGCTCGGCGGGACGATGGCCGTCATCGCCCTGCTCATCAAGCAGGAATTCCTGCTCTTCACGGTCGCCGGCGTGTTCATCCTGGAGGCGGCCTCGGTCCTTATCCAGGTCTCTTACTTCAAGCTGAGCAAGGGCAAACGCGTCTTCAAGATGGCCCCGCTCCATCACCACTTCGAGCTCTCCGGCTGGCCCGAGGGCCGGGTGGTCATCCGGTTCTGGATCCTGGGCATCATCTTCGCCCTGTTCAGCCTGGCGACGTTGAAATTGAGATAGACATGGAACTCCGAGATAAGAACGTCCTCATCGTCGGCTTCGAGCGGACGGGAGAAGCCCTCTGCCGCTTCCTCCTCGACCGCGGGGCGCGGGTCCGGGTCACCGAGAAGAAGACCGCGGACGCTTTCGGCGACAAGGTCCGGACCTGGGCCGACCGGGGGGTCGTCTTCGAGACCGGCGGGCACCGCCCGGAGTCGTTCCTCGGCGCCGACCTCATCATCCCCAGCCCGGGCGTCCCGCCCCTCGCCGAGATCCTGGCCGCCCGCGAAAAAGGCGTCCCGGTCATCTCCGAGATCGAGCTGGCTTACCTATTCCTGCGGGGCAAGATCGTCGCCATCACCGGCTCGAACGGCAAGTCGACGACGACGACCCTCGTCCACACCATCCTCCGGGATGCCGGGCTCAAGGCGCGCCTGGCCGGGAATATCGGCACGCCGCTCATCTCCTTTGTCGACAAGAGCCGCGACGACCACGTCTACGTGACCGAGATCTCGAGCTTCCAGCTCGAATACACCGAGAGATTCACCCCCGCGGTCGCGGCCATCCTCAACGTCTCCGAGAACCACATCGATTGGCACAGGACCTTCGACAACTATTTCGGAGCCAAGAAGAAGCTCGTCCTCCAGCAGGGCCGGGAAGGCCGGGCCGTCCTCAACCGCGATAACCCGCTCGTCTGGAGCCTGGCCCGGGAAGCGGCGTCCGAGGTTTACGGCTTCAGCCGCAAGCGGCGTCTCCGCCGGGGGGCCTTCATCGAGGACGGCGGGATCGTCGTCCGCGACGGGAAACCGGAGAGGGTCCTGCCGGCCTCACGCATTCCCCTCCCGGGCTCGCACAACCTGGAGAATGTCCTGGCCGCCGCCCTCATCGGCCACCTCCTGGGCGTCCCGGCCCCCGCGCTGCGCCGGTCGATCCTCGCTTTCCGGGGGCTCGAGCACCGGCTCGAGGATGTCCTCCGGGTCAAGGGCGTCCGTTTCGTCAACGACTCCAAGGCGACGACCGTGGACGCGACCCTCAAGGCCCTGGCCAGCTTCGATCGTCCGATCGTCCTCATCCTGGGCGGACGCGGCAAGGGAGGGGATTTCTCGCCCCTCCGCGGCGGGGTCCGCAAGAGAGTGCGGTCGGTCGTCCTCGTCGGGGAGGCGGCCGACAAGATCGAGACGGCGCTCGGCGGCGTCGTACCCGTCGACCGGGTCTCGACCTACCGCGAGGTCGTCCTCAAGGCCTTTGAAAGGGCGGTCGCGGGTGATGTCGTCCTTCTGGCCCCGGCCTGCACGAGCTGGGACATGTTCAAGAACTTCGAGGAGCGAGGCCGGACCTTCAAACGCGAAGTGCGCCGTCTCGCCGCGAGCCTGCGGAAGAAGGGGGACCCGACGTGATCGGCCGCAAACGGTTCGGCTTCGACGTGCCCCTGTTCGCGATCACCCTCTCCCTCGTGGCGATCGGCATCTTCTTCGTCTTCAGTTCGTCGAGTTTCATGGCCAGGGAAAAATACAACCAGTCCTTCCATTTCATGGCCCAGCAGATCCTGGGGGCCGTGGCCGGACTGGTCATCGTCGCCTTCCTGGTCTCGGTCAAAAAATCCTTCTTTCTCCAACCCGCTTTCGTCTACGGGCTCCTCGCCCTGACGATCTTCCTGCTGATGCTCTGCCTGGCCATGCCGACCGTGGCCAGGACCAACCGCTGGGTCATCCTCATGGGCTTCCGCTTCCAGCCGTCGGAATTGGCCAAGATAAGCCTCATCCTCTTCCTGGCCACATACATCGAAAGCAAAAAGGACAAGCTCAACGAGATGAAGACCCTGGCCATCCCCCTGGCCGTGCTCGTCGTCTCGGTCGTCCTCGTCCTTCTCGAACCCGATTTCGGCACGGCCGTCCTGCTGGCCGCCCTGGCCGCGATGGTCCTCTTCATCGGCGGGGTCAAGCTCCGCTATCTCGTCGCCGCCGGCCTCCTGGCCTGCGCCCTGTTCGGCTTCTATCTCATCAAGGCCAACTACCGGGTCGAGCGGCTCCAGGGCTTTTTCTCCCCGCAAAAGGACGTCCTCGGTTCGGGCTACCAGGTCGACCAATCCAAGCTGGCCTTGGGCTCGGGCGGGCTCGTCGGCGCCGGCCTCGGCCAGAGCACCCAGAAGCTCAACTTCCTGCCCTTCGCCCACACCGATTTCATCTTCGCCATCCTGGGCGAGGAGACAGGGCTCTTGGGGACGTTCGTCACTCTCGCCCTTTACCTCCTCTTGCTTTGGAGGGGGCTGAAGATCGCCACCACGGCGCCCACGCCGACTTACAAGATGATCGCCGCGGGCATCACCTTGGCCATCGTCGTCCAGGCCTTGATGAACATCTCGATCGTGCTCGGGCTCGGCCCGGCCAAAGGGACTCCCCTCCCCCTGCTCTCCTACGGCCGGTCCTCTCTCATCTGCACCCTGGCCGCGATCGGCCTGCTGCTCCATATCAGTCAGAAGAGAGGCGACAGTGGGAACGCGGTGAAGATATGAAGACGCTCAGCGTGGTCATCAGCGGCGGAGGCACGGGGGGCCACCTCTACCCCGCCCTCGTCGTCGGCCGGAGGCTTTTAAGCATGGCTCCAGGCCTCGGCCTGACCTACGTCGGGACGCGCCGCGACGTCGAACAGAAGATCATGGCCGAGCACGGCGTCAAGTTCATCCCCATGCGCATCGAAGGGCTCAAGGGCCGCGGGTTGAAGAGCCTGCGTGCGCTGATCATCCTGCCGCTCGCCTTCGTCCATTCGCTGGCCATCCTCGTCCGGACCCGGCCCGGCCTGGTCATCGGCGTCGGCGGCTACAGCTCGGGCCCGATCGTCCTCCTGGCTTCGTGGTTCCGCGTCCCGACCGTCATCCTCGAACAGAACGCCCGGCCCGGCTTCACCAACCGCCTGCTCGCCCGCTGGGTCGACCGGGCCGTCGTCGCCTTCCCCTCGACGCTCCCGGCTTTCAAGGGCAAGGGCGTTCTCCTCGGCAACCCCGTCCGGGAGGATTTCTACGCTGTCCCGGCCAAAAAGCGGACGGGGGCGCTCGACGTCCTCGTCTTCGGCGGCAGTCAGGGCTCGCGCTTCCTCAACGACCGGATCACGGCCGCCCTGCCGCTTCTCGCCGCCGCCAAAGGCAGGCTCCGGATGGCGCACCAGACCGGGACGAACGACCTGGAACGCGTTCGCGCCGCCTACCGAGCCAACGGATTCGACGGGGCCGAAGTCGCCGCCTACTTCCCCGGCATGGCCGCCTACTTCGGCCGGGCCGACCTCATCGTCAGCCGGGCCGGGGCGACCACTCTTGCCGAGATCATCGCCGCGAGGCGGGCCGCCCTGCTCGTCCCCTTCGCCGGGGCTTCGGAAGACCACCAATCCGCCAACGCCCGCGAACTCGAGGCCGTCGGCGCGGCCGAGGTCCGGCCCGAGGACAAGGCCACGCCCGAAGCCCTGGCCGTCCGCATCCTCCACTACCTCGACCACGCCGGGGAACTCGAGGCCATGGAGCGGAATCTGGCCCGGCTCCAGGCCGGCGATCCGGCCGGCCGCATCGCCGAGCTCTGCCTGTCCCTGATGAAACCCGCACCCAAGGAGTCCGCGTCGTGACCAAGAAAGGCTACCGCAAGCTCAACCACATCCACATGGTCGGCATCGGCGGGACGGGCATGAACGGCATCGCCGAGGTCCTGCTCAATCTGGGGTACAACGTCTCCGGCTCCGATATCCAGGAGAACGACGCCACCCGACGGCTGGTCAAGCTCGGCGCCGACGTCGCCATCGGACATCGGGCTGAGAACCTCAAGGACGCCGACGTCGTCGTCATCTCCTCGGCCGTCCGAGAAGACAACGTCGAGGTCCAGAAGGCCCGGGCCCGTCTCATCCCGGTCATCCCCCGGGCCGAGATGCTGGCCGAGCTGATGCGGATGAAATACGGCGTCGCCGTGGCCGGCTCGCACGGCAAGACGACGACGACATCCATGACCGCCCTCGTCCTCGAGGCGGGCGGATTCGACCCGACGATTATCGTCGGCGGACGCCTGAACACGATCGGGGCCAACGCCAAGCTCGGCGCCGGGGACTTCATCGTGGCTGAGGCCGACGAGAGCGACCGTTCGTTCCTCTTTCTCTCCCCTTTCATCGCCGTCCTGACCAACATCGACGAAGAGCACCTTGACCAATACAAGAGCCTCGACGACCTCAAGCAGACCTTCGTCAACTTCGCCAACAAGGTGCCGTTCTACTGCCCGGTCATCCTGTGCCTCGACGACCCCAACCTCCAGAGCATCCTCCCCGAGATCGAGCGCCGGGTCATCACCTACGGCTTTTCCGCCCAATCCGACCTTTTCGCCCGCGACTTCGCCTTCGACGGTTTCCGCAGCGAGTCGGTCCTCTTCGCCAAGGGCAAGAAGCTCGGAGCGCTGAAGCTCCAGGTCCCCGGCATGCACAACATCCTCAACGCCATGGCCGCCGCGGCCGTCGGCCTCGATCTGGACATGCCCGCACGGACGATCCTCGAAGCCTTGGAAAGCTACACCGGGACGGGCCGCCGCTTCGAGCTGCGCAAGACCGTCGGAGGGGTCATGGTCGTCGAGGATTACGCTCATCACCCGACCGAGATCAAGGCCACGCTCGAGGCCGCGAAACGGGGCTGGCCACGCCGGGTCGTGGCCGTCTTCCAGCCCCACCGCTACACCCGGCTGGCCAAGCTCATGACGGCATTCGCGACCGCCTTCAATCAGGCCGACGTCCTCGTCCTGACGGAGGTCTACCCGGCCGGAGAGGACCCCATCCCCGGCGTCGACGGCCGGGCGCTCTACGAAGAGGTCCGCCAATTCGGCCACAAGCATGTTTTTTTCGAGCCCGACCTGAAGAGGATCGGGGCCGTCCTTCAAAAGATCCTGGCCCCGGACGACATCGTCCTCGTCCTCGGGGCAGGGAACATCAACCGGACGATCCCGGACATCATCGCCGGCCTGGAGGCGAGGGACTGACATGGCTACGTCGATTGGCGAGCTGCGAGGGGGGAAAAGCGGGCCCCTCTTCGCCCGCCGCCCGTTCCTCCGGCCCGGAGAGCGGGACCTCCCCCTTCAGAAGAACAGGCGTCGCCGGACACTCCGCCTCAAACATGTCCTTCTCCTGCTCGGCCTCCAGGCCGGGTTCTTCCTCGCCGTCCGCAGCGCCTATCTGTTCCTCATCACCTGGGACCAGCTGGCCATCCGGAAGGTCGAGGTCGTTTGCGCCAAGGACAACCTGCGGCGGACCCTGGAGAACCATTTCGCCGTGCCGCGCCTGGGCAATATCCTCCTCTGCGACCTCCAGGCCCTCTGCGGCGACATCCGGCGCCTGGCCTGGGTCAAAGACGTCAGCATCCAGAAAGTCTTCCCTTCCGAGCTGCGCATCACGGTCGTCGAGAAGACGCCCTTCGCCGTCCTCGAAAGGGACGGGCTCTCTTTGGCGGATAAGGAAGGGAGGATCCTCGAAAAGGTCTATTCGCTCGACGAGTACCACCTGCCGGTCATCTCCGACGAGAACCGCTTCGCCTCGAACTTCCTCGACAAGTGGGAGGCGGCCGTCCGATGCCTCGAGACGCTGCCGCGCGACGAACGCGACCGCCTCGCCGGCATCCGCTGCGGCGACTACGGGTCGCTCGAGCTTCTCTTCCAGGACGATCCCGTCCGGGTCGTCGTCGGCCGCGGATCGCCGGCCGAAAGCCTGGCTCTTTTCCGGAGCCGGAGGCCGGAGTGGGAGCGTCTTTTCGGCCCCCTGGCCGTCGTGACCATGTGTTATGACGGCCGGGTCTACCTACGGACCGCCGAGCCGGCCGGGGACGCCGTCCCCAACCTGACAAAGGAGACTGAGTAATGCCCAAGAACAACTACATCGTCGGGTTCGACATCGGGACGCGGAAGGTCGTCGCCGTCATCGGCGAGGTCACCGAAGAGCGCAAGGTCGAGATCATCGGCATCGGCACGGCCGACTCGCACGGCCTGCGCAAGGGCGTCGTCGTCGACCTCGACGCGACGACCTCGGCCATCAAGAAGGCCCAGGAAGAAGCCGAGCTCATGGCCGGCGTCGAGATCGACTCGGCTTTCTTCGGCATCTCCGGCTCCCACATCAAGAGCTTCAACAGCCGCGGCGTCATCGCCGTCTCGGGTAAGAACAGGGTCATCACCCGCGAGGACGTGAAACGGGTCATCGACCAGTCCAAGGCCATCCCCATCCCCCCGGACCGGGACATCATCCACATCATCCCCCAGGAGTTCATCGTCGACGACCAGGACGGGATCAAGGACCCGACCGGGATGAGCGGCATCAAACTCGAGGTCCTCGTCCACATCATCACCGCCGCCCTGACCTCGCTCCAGAACCTGAAGAGCTGCGTCGGGAGGGCCGGGATCGGCATCGAGGAGATCGTCCTCAACCAGATCGCCACGGCCCAGTCCGTCCTGACCCAGGACGAGCGGGAGCTCGGCGTCGGGCAGATCGACATCGGCGCGGGCACGACCGAGGTGGCCATCTACGAGCGCGGCAGCTTGTGGTACACCTCGACCATCCCCATCGGCGGCGACAACTTCACCAACGACATCGCCGTCGGCCTGCGGACGCCCATCCCCGAGGCCGAGCGGATCAAGAAGAGGTTCGGTTGCATCGCC
>Ga0268280_1000959_pt1 | contig 20925 bp, 16 predicted proteins | sample saktaG_9_FD_190139 | JGI IMG/M metagenome (GOLD analysis project Ga0268280, IMG submission 190139) | Saline water microbial communities from Sakinaw Lake, British Columbia, Canada - sak_2011_5_24_40m | ecosystem: Environmental > Aquatic > Non-marine Saline and Alkaline > Saline ... | reverse complement strand
CGGTGGTTTCCGCCTGCATGGTTATGCCGCCCATCTGGCTTTTTATGGAGATGTTTTTATAAAGGACGCCGTATACTCTTGCATCGGTTTTTTCCTTGTTGAGAGAGATGGAGTATTTCTTTCCCGTAACGCCCGCAACAATTTCGGTACCCTCTTCGCGATAATCGAAATTCTTTTTCATCTCATCCGGGTCAAAAGCACTGCCCATTTTCATGGCCATTTCCCGAACATCCTTCATGCTTGTTTTTGTCGCCTCTTTGCTGGTTTCGTCCTTGCCGTTGACGATTTTTTCAACTTCGAAGGAGATGACCGCGTCATTATCGGTGATATCCATTTTACGCTCATGTGATGTCATGCCCATAATATTCGAATCCGTAACGCTTTCCCTTGCCTCCCGGCGTCCGTAATCATCGAAGTAGAGGGTCTGAACGGTTTTTATTCCCATGATGACCATCGGCGCATAATGTACGATGCCCGATTTCAACTCATAACGCTGAGGCATGGAGCTGGAGGAGCTTTCGGCAGTGCTGCCGGATTTTGCGGAATCCTGTTTGCCGGAGCAGCCTGTCATGAGAGTCATGGCTGACAAGAGTAAGATACCTGCGGTTCTTTTCATGGTTGCTGTGTTATGCTTTGGTTATTGAAAAAGGCTCTTTTAAATGGGAGGATGAATCATCCCGCCTTTGATTTTTCTGCTCCAGTGTCCTGAATTTACGGCCTTTCTTTCAAAAATCGATGCGGTAGAGGTCAGGGAAGCGAATTAATTTTATGATGAACAGCTCCTGGCGTTGTGGTACAAGAGATTTTTTGAGCAGCAAATCTCTTATCTAATGCATGCGTGAAAAAGAAGCGGTTAGGATTTCCCGTATTTTAATTTTTTAAAGGCGGTGCAATTGGTGTTTTATTTTTAATGTGTTAAAAAGAAACCGATTATTTTTTTTGAAGAGAAAGTATTTGCTAAAATAGATGAAGCTTCTATATATTATTCATGTATGGAATCGGCCGGCAGGAAGAGTGGATGTTCCGGGGCCGTAGATATCACAGTTATTACACAACAAAGAAAAAAACGGAGAATAATCATGAAGATGAAAAAAGCAATTGTAGCAGCAGGACTCGCTGTATTGCTTGGTGGAGGATCAGCTATCGCAGCGGAAGCTCCTAATGCAGGAAAGTTTGGTCTTGGCTATCAGGGTATTTTCGGTGGCGATATTCTGCAGGGTATCAGCGGACGTTACTGGGTTGACAACAACTGGGGCGCCGAGCTGAATTTATTCTATGGCACTGTTGGTGTAGACGTCAATGGAACTGACATCGGAAATGCTGACCTTCTTTTAGGTACAGCAAAAGTACTGTATGCTCCTGTCGTGAAAACCAACAGCCGTTTCTATGTCGGGCTTGAAGGTGGTCTCGGAAGCGTTGGCGGCGACACGCTGGACGCTTTGGATGCAGATGTCTCAGTCTGGACGATCAACCCGCTCATGGGTGCGGAGTACTCATTTTCGGATATCCCCGAGCTCGGCCTGAACTTCGAGGTAGGCTACAAGTTCCACCATATCAATGTGGATACTCCTGGTCCTGAATTTGATGTGAACCTTGACGGTACATTTGTTTCTCTTGGAGCACACTACTATTTCTAAGCTGTAGCGTGGTTTACTTTTTTTGCTGACGCTCTGTTTTTCAACGGGTTGCTCAGCAGCAAGGCCCTGTATTCATACGGGGCCTTTTTATTCCCATAGATTATGATATTGTGCAGGCAGTTCCCTCGAGAAAAAAGGTTATTTAACGGCAGGGAGGCTCTCTGCGGTATCGTCTTGAGAGGTTGAGAGAGTTTGAAAATGCAGTTGATCAATAAACGAAATGAATGTTATTGCGGAATCCGCTTTGCTTGATGAACAGCTCCTGGGGTACCGGCAGGTGCTCGGTGCTGATTACGATGGATACAGGAACCACTGCATGCGCGTGTTCAACTTTTGCAGCGCTCTTTCCGGAAAAGGCAGGGGAGGAGAGGACCAGATTGTCATTGCCGCTGTGTTTCATGATCTCGGGATATGGACGGAGAGCACCTTTGACTATCTGCTTCCTTCTCAGCGGCTTGCAAGGAGTTATCTTGAGCAGAGCGGAAGAGATGCGTTGACTGAAGAGATAGACGCCATGATCGGCGAGCATCACAAGCTTACAAAATATAAGGCTGATCCATTGTGGCTGGTTGAACCGTTCAGAAAAGCGGACTGGATCGATATAACGGGCGGCTTGCTCCGGTTCCGTCTGCCGGATGATTTTGTCACCGACGTTATGGATGCCTTTCCGAATGAGGGATTTCACAAAAAGCTTCTTGAGCTGTTTCTTGTGCGGCTCAAATCCCACCCCTTCTCGCCATTGCCCATGATGAAGCTGTAGTTTTTATTGAATGCCGCAGCAGAACATGATGATGTGTGACGGTCCGATGGGGAGATGATATACCCGGCGGCCCCTGCTTATAAGGTAATCAAGAGAGCTATTCCCCGTTAACTGCAAGAGGTGAATATCTGATGCAATAAAAAAGCCCGGAGTTGCTGCCGGGCTTTTTTATCTCTTTTTTTACGCTTACTCCGGATCGTAGTTCAATACCGGGGCGAGCCATTTTTCCGTTTCTCTAACACTCATTCCTTTGCGCCGGGCATAGTCCTCAACCTGGTCCCGGCCTATTTTTCCGAGTATGAAGTATCTGGCCGCAGGGTGCGCGAAATAGAGTCCGCTGACCGAGGCCGCCGGGTTCATGGCGAAGGTTTCGGTGAGCGTGATACCTGTATTGGTTTCTGCGTTCAGGAGAGTGAAGAGCTCCGCTTTTTCCGCATGGTCCGGACAGGCAGGATAGCCGGAAGCGGGCCGGATGCCCTGATATTTTTCCGCAAGCAGCATTTCGATGCTGAAGGTTTTTTCCTGGCGTGATCCCTCCCCCGGTCCGGGATGACAGGCGCAAGGTTTATTGCTTTTGACGGCTTCAGCGCGTTCATAACCCCAGAGTTCACGTCGCACGCGCTCATGCAGCATTTCGGCAAAGGCTTCCGCAAGCCGGTCGGCCAGAGCCTGTGTCATGATGCGGTGGTAGTCGTCCTGCTCCAGGCTGAACTGGTTGAGCACTTTTTCGATGCCGAGTCCGGCGGTGACGGCAAAGCCTCCGATGTAGTCATTCAGCCCTGACTTGTCAGGAGCAATGAAGTCGGCAAGAGCGAGATTCGGCTCGCCGGATTCCTTTTTCTGCTGCTGGCGCAGGGTGTGCAGGGTGATCTGCACGGTTGTGCGGCTCTCATCGGTATAGACCTCTATGTCGTCTCCGGCGCTGTTGGCGGGGAAGAGTCCGGCAACACCCTTAAGACCGAGCAGTTGTTCTTTTTCAACACGGTCGAGCAGTCTGTTGGCGTCGTCAAAGAGTTTTTTTGCTTCCTCTCCGTACCTGGGATTGTCGAAAATCCGGGGATAGTTGCCGTGCAGCTCCCAGGCCATGAAAAAGGGCGTCCAGTCGATATAGGGTCGCAACTCACCCGCAGTCACCTCCTCAAGAAGGGTTATGCCGGGTTTAAGAGGCTGGTAGAGTGTCGTCTCATTCCACTGCAGTGAAGGGCGGTTGCTGCGTGCATCGGCAAGCGAGAGATACTCTTTTGCGTTCGTGCGCGAGGAGTGGCTCTCTCTGAGTCCCTCCTGTTCCTTTTTCAGCTGCGAAATGTAATCTCCGCTGAGCGCAGGGTTGAGAAGGCTGCTGACCACAGGAACGCTCCTGGAGGCATCAAGCACCTGAACGACGGCTCCAGAGTAAACCGGTGCGATTTTCACGGCGGTATGGATTCTCGATGTGGTTGCCCCTCCGATGAGAAGCGGGATGGTCATGCCGAGCCGTTCCATTTCGCGGGCCACATGCACCATTTCATCAAGCGACGGGGTGATGAGACCGCTCAGGCCTATCAAATCGGCTTTTTCGCGCACTGCCGCCTCAAGGATCTTTTCGCACGGCATCATGACTCCGATGTCAACGACATCGTAGTTGTTGCAGGCAAGCACAACAGCGACAATGTTTTTGCCGATATCGTGCACATCGCCCTTGACCGTGGCAAGAAGAATCTTTGCGGCAGGCCGGCTGTCCTTGTTCTGTGCTTTTTCAGCTTCGATGTAGGGAAGGAGGCAGGCAACCGACCGTTTCATGACTCTGGCGCTTTTCACCACCTGGGGGAGGAACATCCTGCCGTCGGCAAAGAGATCGCCGATAGCGTTCATGCCGTTCATCAGCGGTCCTTCGATGACCTGGAGCGGGCTCGGGTAGAGAAGGCGCGCCTCTTCGGTGTCCTCTTCAATGTATTCAACAATGCCTTTTATCAGTGCATGGCGCAGCCGTTCCTCAACGGGGGCGCTCCTCCATTCGGCAGCCTTTGCTTCGGATTTTTCACCTCCATCCCTGATGGTTTCGGCAAAGCTGACAAGCCGTTCGGTAGCGTCGGCGCGGCGGTTGAGCAGAACATCTTCAACCCGCAAAAGCAGTTCCGGTTCAATCTCTTCGTATATGGCGAGCTGTGCGGCATTGACGATGCCCATGTCGAGTCCGGCATGAATGGCGTGGTAGAGGAAGGCCGCGTGCATGGCCTCCCGTACAGTTTCATTGCCGCGGAAGGAGAAGGAGACGTTGCTTATCCCACCGGAAACTTTCGCATGGGGCAGATTCTGCTTGATCCAGCGGACCGACTCAATAAAATCAAGGGCGTAGTTGTTGTGCTCCTCAATGCCTGTTGCAACGGTCAGGACATTGGGATCGAAGATAATATCCTCGGGCGGGAAACCGACTTCAAGGGTAAGAATATCATAGGCGCGTCTGCAGATGGCAGTGCGCCGTTCGTAGCTGTCGGCCTGTCCCTGTTCGTCAAACGCCATGACAACGGAGGCCGCGCCGTACTGCAGGATTTTGTTAGCCCGCTCCCTGAAGAGCTCTTCTCCCTCCTTGAGGCTGATGGAGTTGACGATGCTTTTTCCCTGAACGCACTGCAGACCGCTTTCAATGACCGACCATTTAGAACTGTCGATCATGACCGGTACACGGGATATGTCGGGTTCAGAGCCGATCAGGTTGAGGAACTCCTTCATTACCGTTTCGGAGTCAAGCATCCCTTCATCCACGTTGACGTCGATAACCTGGGCACCGCTGTCCACCTGCTGGCGGGCAATGGATAGCGCTTCATCATAGTTGCCCTCCCTGATGAGGCGGGCAAATTTTTTCGATCCGGTCACATTGGTGCGTTCGCCGATATTGATGAAGCCGGTCATACTGTTGACAAAGAGGGGCTCAAGACCGGAAAGCTGCAGTTCATGCTTTTTTTCGGGGCGCCGGCGAGGTTTCAGGGAACTGACCGCTCCGGCAATCGCCTTGATATGCTGGGGAGTGGTGCCGCAGCACCCGCCGACGATATTGACAAAGCCTGATGCGGCAAAATCCGCTATCTGGGCGGCCATGTATTCCGGTGAGTCATCATACTGACCGAACTCGTTGGGCAGACCGGCATTGGGATAGACGCTGACATAGCTTTCGGCGATTCCGGCAAGTGACTCGATGAAGGGACGCATCTGTTTGGAGCCGAGCGCGCAGTTCAGTCCTACGGAGAGCAGGTCTGGCATGTGGGCGATGGAGATCCAGAAGGCTTCGGTGGTCTGGCCGGAGAGGGTGCGGCCGCTTGCGTCCACAACGGTTCCTGAAACCATGACCGGAATGCGCACCCCGTTGCGGCTGAAAAACTCTTCAATGGCAAAAAGCGCCGCCTTGCAGTTCAGCGTATCAAAGACAGTTTCGACGAGCAGAAGATCGACACCTTCCTCCATAAGCCCTTCAAGCTGCAGGGTGTAGTTATCGACAACCTCCTTGAACATAACGGCCCGGAAGCCCGGATTGTTGACGTCCGGAGAGAGTGACAGGGTTTTATTGGTCGGGCCTATGGAACCGGCTACAAAGCGCGGTTTATCAGGAGTTTTTGCCGTATAGTCATCGGCGGCCTTTCGGGCCAGCCGCGCCGCTGCAACGTTCAGCTCCTTCACAAGGTCTGAGGCATTGTAGTCCGCCTGTGAAATCGGGTTGGCATTGAAGGTGTTGGTCTCGATAATGTCCGATCCCGCTTCCAGAAAATCGCAGTGGAGCGCATAAATGATATCCGGCCGGGTAAGGACAAGGATATCGTTGTTTCCCATGAGGGGATGCGAGTGGGACGCAAACCTTGATCCCCGGTAGTCTTCTTCCTGTAATTTATGGCGCTGGATCATGGTGCCCATGGCACCGTCCAGCACAAGAATGCGCTGTTCGAGCAGGTTTATGAGTTTTTCCTTCATTTCACTTATGCATGGCGGCGGTTAAAAAAAAGAAGAATATACGGATAAGTCGGCAATTCCGTTCTTTCAGGAATTACCCTTCATACTCCTGCAAACGGGGATTGCTTTCCCGGCAGGGGCACTCTTGCTTCAAGCCAGGAGCGGATCACCCCGACGCCGCTGTCGGAGATCTGATGCGCCACAGGGTATTCGCGCCAGGTCAGATCCTCCACGTGCTCCTGCAGCCAGGCCTGTGCCGCCTGTCCCTTTGCGATCGGCAGAATATCGTCATAGATGCCGTGCATCACCAGAAAAGGCAGTTGTCGCAGGGAGGGTTTGATTGTTCCGTGCGGCACTGTTTTATCGGGGAGCTGTCCTGAGCAGGCAACAATGCCGTGCAGCAGCTCCGGTGCATGAAAGGCTGTCAGATAGCTCATGACCGTTCCCTGGCTGAACCCCATCAGAAAAACCCGGTTTCCTGCTGGACGATACTCGGCAATAATTTCGCCGATAAAGCTGATAAACTGCTCAAGGGCACTTTGCGCCGCGCCGTAATCCACCGTAATGCCGGTCTGGGTAAACTCAATAGGGAACCAGCCGTACATGCCGAAGTCCATCTTCATCGGTGCCCTTGCACTGATGTAGCGGAATTCCGGGCTGAGAGAAGGGGCGAGCTGGATCAGGTCCTTTTCGTTACTGCCGTAGCCGTGCAGCATGATCATGAGCGGGGCATTTTCCGGTTTTGCGGGAGCAAGATCCAGATAGGTGAGCGAGAGATGGTGTCGTTGAAGCATGTTTCAAATTGGTTTACTGTCGGGATTCGTTAATGACACTGGTAATGAAGCCGCCTCCGAGCACTTCGCTGTTGCGGTAAAAGACAGCCGCCTGTCCGTTTGCCACAGCGCTTTTTGGTGACTTGAACAAGACCGTTGCCGCCCCTTCGTCGAGCGGCTCAATGGTGCAGGGTGTCTCCCTGTCACGATATCGGATTTTTGCGCAGGCTTCAATCGGGCTGTCCAGCCTGTCGATGCCAATCCAGTTCAACCCGGATGCTACGAGCGAAGTGCACTCCAGCGAGGATTTTTTTCCAACCCGGATCCGGTTATGCTCCGTGTCGAGCGCGGTGACATAGAGCGGTTCTTTTGCCGAAACACCGAGTCCACGACGCTGGCCGATGGTATAGAAGGGATATCCGCGGTGTTTGCCGATAACCCTGCCCGTTTCGTCCACAATATCACCATCAGCAACCTTTTCGGCAAGGCCGGGGATAGCACCGGCGAGGTAGCCGCAGTAATCATCCTGAGGCACAAAGCAGATCTCCTGGCTCTCCTTTTTTTCAGCCGCCCTGACACCGAAAGAGCGGGCCAGCGTGCGGACCTCCGGCTTGGTGAGTTTCCCGAGCGGAAAAAGGGTTTTCGACAGGTCGCTCTGCGAGAGCATCCAGAGGAAATAGCTCTGGTCTTTTTCCGCATCAGCTCCTTTATAAAGGCGGTATCTTCCTTCATTGAATGCTGTCGCAGCAAAGTGGCCGGTGGCGACAAAATCCGCATCAAGCAGCTTCAAACCCTCGAAAAGTCCGAACCATTTGATTTTTTTGTTGCAGACCATACAGGGATTTGGCGTTCTGCCGCCGAGATAGTCGTTATGAAAATAACGGATGACATCCTCCCTGAATTTACTGCTGAGGTTCAGGGTGAAAACCGGAATCTGAAAATCCGGATGGTCGCTGATAACGAGCGGCGAAGGCTGAAGCGAAGGGTTCACCTCCGGGGAGTCAAGTACCCTTATGTTCAGACCCGTCACCTGATAGCCCTGTTCGACAAGGAGGCATGCGGAAACGGCAGAATCAACCCCGCCGGAAATGCCGACTATAACTTTTTGCTGATTGTCCATAGGGTGTCTTTGTATGCGGGCAAAATTCAATGTGTTCTGTTCATTTTGCTTGGTTCGCAGAACTTTGCAAGAGTTTCGGAATGGTTACACGTGTTCCAAGAACAAAAGATTTATGGTTGGAATGCTGATGAATTGAATGTCACAAGTTTATTCCAGTTGATCGCTCCGTTGTTATCGCAATACTCTTGGCCGAATTGCAGGGTGAATTTATTGATCATTTGGGCATAGGTTTGCTGGAATGCTTCATTTTTTTCTTTTGCTTTGTGCCCCAAGGGTTCAATAAGTTCGGTATAGAGGTGAGAGGTACCCGAAACAAACTCCCAGAAGGTTTGACCGCAATATTTGAAGTAGTTGCCCTTGTCGGGGGTCTTGGTTTTTCCGTAACAGCATCCATTTATCGCCACAACCTGAAGCCCTGAATTACTTGTACGGAGGGTTTTTGCTGCTGTTTTGAAGTCGGACTTCATTTTGTTGATCTGGCTGCTGTTACCCCAATTTGGACCTGATTTGATATTTACAATGAAACGCTTTCCTCCATTGTCAAATTCAAGGTCTATTCCTTGTATTCCGGATTTCCATCCACCATAAACCTTTCCATTGATAAAAATGGCAAGCCCTTCTAACCAGTCACCAAAAACTGTCTCTTCATTCGATGAAATATGGGCATCAACAATTCCTCTGACAATTTCATTGGCGGTCAGGACGTACTTAGCCCTGAACAGATAGGGATTTTTCCTTTTTAGCACTTTGGAAAGGCTCAATTCATCAAGAGTCGCAATTCTTTTCTCGTGAAAGGTGCCAATGTTTTCCTCAACGTAGGTTGATACGTCGTCCAGGGCTAGTGGGGTCATATCCGTCTTTTTTTTGTTCCAGCAGATAGAGCTCAACAGGTTTCAGCTCTTTTTTGACCATATGGTAGTACTCTGGTACAATTTCAATGCCTATGGAGTTTCTTTTCATTCTTTGCGCTACACTATTGGTCGTGCCTGATCCCATGAACGGATCAAGGACGGTATCCCCCATTTTAGTGAAGAGCTTGATAAACCATTCGGGAAGCCCTTCAGGGAACGCTGCACTGTGTTGTTTATTGTTGCATTCAGTTGCGAGATGCAAAACATTAGTTGGATAGGCCATTTCCCGGTCGAGCCAGTTTGAGATGTTTTTTCCGAACCCGCTGCCTACCTTCGATTCATCGCGCATTTTATCTGTAGTGCTCAGGTTTTTGAGGCGACTTTTTGACCAGTCGCCCATTGGAACCATAACGGCTTGCTGGTTCATATAAAACTGCTTGTTTTTATTGAACTGAATTAGCCGTTCCCACGAGTCCCGGAAGCGGTTTGGCCATTTTCCCGGATAACAGTTTTTTTTATGCCAGATGAATTCTTCAGTCCAGAACCACCCTTGTTTCCTCATTTCCAGAATGAGTTCCATAACATAGGTGCTCCGTTCACCATTGACTACTTTCTCTTTAATGTTCAAAATGAAAGTGCCGGTCGGCTTGAGTACCCTCAGAAGTTCTCTTGATATCGGTAAAAACCATTCGACGTAGTCGTCAGGATGAAAGCCGCCATAGGTTTGTTTTCTCTGATCGGCATAGGGTGGGGAGGTAAATATCAGGTCTACCGAGTTATCCGGTAACGTTTTGAGTACTTCTGTGCAGTCTCCGAGATGGAGATCGGTTCTTGTTTCCATGTGTGACCGTTCAAAGGCATGAGCTGTTCATGAATTGCTGTCGTTGTGTTGCACTCGATATTGCAATGGCTGAAACTTACATTTTTTTTCTGATTTATCCGGCACACCACTTTCGCCATTTCGCCCAGCTGGGATGGTGTATATTTTTGATAACCTCATGTGGTTAATTACATTAGCAGAAGTAGTTCATGGATCCCATCGGGTCTGTATAAACCGAAATAACAAACACTGAAAGAAGTTGTCTGCTTTTATCTAAAACAGGCAGATCAGTCTATCTAAACAATGTTAGCGGGCACGGAAAAGTGGCTAAATTCGAGGAAAATTGCAGGATCCACGTACCTGCTAAGTATGTAGGATTGGGTCCCGACTATCAATCTGCAATGGTTGAATGTCGGTTTCGTAGGGTGATAGGAAAATAAGGGCTTGTGGATCAAGTTCCGGGAAAAGAACAGGAATTTGAGCTTGATATACGGCTTATTTCAAGAAAATTAGAGTTCATGATTCTTCAGTTGGGCGATTACCAAACAGAGGAGCGACTTCTTGATCCGTTACTTGCATCAGTAGAAAACTCAACTACACTTGTGTTAAGCCCTGAGGATGTTTGGCGGTTTAGGATCAGAACTGTTGAAGAATTCAGAAAATTCCGGAATTTGCGGGGAGGTGGCGTCAGCCACTTAGTGTTAGTTGGCCATGGTTCTATGCGCGGACTTATATTTGGGGATAGTATTGTCGAACCCAAAGAGTTTATCTCAGTTCTCCAAGAGCCAGCTATCACGCAGCAAGCTCCCGTAATAATTTCACTTTGTTGCAAAAGCGGTAACGGAATAGTAGGCAAAGCAATATCAAGCAGTCCGTCGTGTCGTTCATTTATTGGGCCAAGCGGATCCATTCATGCTTCAAACGCTGCTTTATTCTATCAATCGTTTCTCGTCCACAATTTATTGGAAGGAAATGATTCTGAAAAGGCTTATCAACTAAGTCGCGTATTTACGCCAGGAGTCACAGAGTTCAATCTTTGGCGGAAATCGGTTTTAGCAGAGAAGCTCAGTCGTAAAAAAGTTCTCGGGTATTAAACTTCCGCGAAATGCCATATCTTTAAGCAGATAAGGTCGCTATTGTGGTCGTTCGGCTTAAAGCTGGCGTTAGATTCAATAAGAGATAACGTATGGATTTAAACGATGACTTTCTTCATGGAGTTATGTAACGGCAAGCGCTCTTTTGATCATTTGGTTCACCTCTTCTGTTACATTAACGGGGATAAGCGTTACTGTCGGATGCGATAAGGCAAAGACTCTGAAAATCTCATCGGCAAATGCCTGTCCGATCTCTTCCACCTTTTCAAAGTCGAGGATTACGGTTTTGAACTTCTCGAACCGCGAAACAAGCCTTTTTGCCTGCGACCTGGAGACGAGCTTTTCTCCTTCATGTCTGGCCAGCCTGACCGGAACCCTGGTTTTATTGAATGCATATTCCTCCGGCTCCGCAAATTCGTCATAGATCTCCTTCATGGTTCGAGGGCAGGTATTGCTCAGCCTGAAACGAATGGTTGAGCCTGATATATCCGAATCACTGTCAATCAGCCAATCGTCTTTCTCTGTCTGGTGTGAGAAGAAAAGGTTTCTTGAAATGATAACGAATCTGTCGAATGCTCTGGATGTAAAAAAAATGCCTTCACCGGAATGGCGCTGTGGATCTGTGGTCATCTTTCCCTTTGCAAGTTCGAGAATTGATTCACGGGGATCATAGAGGCCGGTTAATCGCTGTATGCGGTGAAAGATTCCTTCTCCATCGTCAATAATCGATAGTTCTGTATCCAAAGCGTTTCTTGAAAAGTTGATTGTAAGCCAAATGCCGCCGGAGTGTTCTATAGCGTTATTGATCATCTCTGTTGCACCGTATTGCCACATTTCAAGGATATTTTGAGGCAGATCGACAATCAGGGGTGCTATATATTCTTGCCAAACAGTATCCTCTCTTAATCCTTCCAATTTGAATCGCCATGAGTTCGTTGTAATGGCAGCAAGTGAAGATCTCTTGAGATTCTTCTTTCCCTCCGACTTGACAAGCCCGGCCTCTTCCATTACATGCAGGTGACGCAGCGCAGCCTGTCTTGAGATGCCGAACTCTCTGGCAGCATCTGAGGCGACATTGAGCGATTTATCCCTGCAGGCCTTCAGAATGTAGTCTCTTATTTCAGCTGTTCGTTCTCTCATTTTATTGCACGGCCTCTGTCTGATATTGACAATGCTTGCTCTTCAGTTTGACAACAATATATTGAAATGTTGACAACATAGGCTTACAGGAAGGATATGAGACGCTAACAACTTTTTAAACTTGCATCAGCAGTTTACCATTTCAGAGTTGTACGTTCACCTACTCCTCTTGCCCTCATTATCTTCTTTTTTTTTGAAGGGTATTGCGTACGAATTATCAGGGAATAACAAAGTTTTATAAACCGGAATAACAAAGTTATATTATGGGAGAAGGATGACGTGGTATGGCACGGTAACTCCAATTTTTAATGGCAGATGGCAAAGCCGAATGAAAAGCTGGCTGACGCATTGCGGGCGCTGAAGCGGTTGCGGGGCAAATACAATGGTGTGATTGAGTCTGGAGATATCACGGAGGCGCAGCGTGTGATTCTGGTAGAGGAAGGGTTCCTTCGACCGGTAATGAAGGGGTGGTACATTTGTGCCAATCCGCGAGATCATGAGGGGGACTCTACGGCGTGGTATGCCAATTTCTGGTCATTCTTGTCCGGTTATCTGAACAGGCGCTTCAAAAAGAAATACTGCCTGAACGCAGACGCATCACTCATCCTCCATACCCGGAGCACTCGCATACCCCGGCAGGTAACCGTTATCACAACTGAAGGCGGCACCTCTGTGCTCGACCTGCCATACGGGAACTCCGTGTTGATCTATCCCGATAAAAAGAACATGCCCCGTCATCAAACAGAGGTGAACGGGCTGCGACTGCACTCTCTTCCGGAAACCCTCTGCAAGCTGAGTCCGCAAGCATTTATCACCAATCCGCGTGATGCCGAAATCGCGCTCAACATGATTGGCGATCCCGGAGAACTTCTCGAAATATTACTCACCAAAGAGTGGCCGGTTGCTGCTGCCGGGCGGTTGGCAGGAGCGCTGTGCTTTGTCGGGCGTGCCGATTATGCCGAGCGGATTATCTACACCATGAAACTGGGCAAATACGATGTTCGCGAAATAAACCCGTTTTTTATTTCTGTGCCAACACTGGGGAATACCAGGGAGAGATCGCCATACATCATGCGGTTACAATCCCTGTGGTCGGGATGGCGGGAAGAGGTGCTGGCAATCTTTCCTCCGGCGCCTGGAGTGGCTCGAAACGCTGCTGCCTATCTAGCCAATGTTGATGAGCGCTACGTTGTGGATGCCTATAACTCACTTTCCATAGAGGGATATCAGGTCACTGATGCACTTATTGACAGAGTAGCACAACAGGGATGGAATCCGGATGAGGACCAGCAGGATAAAAAAGATCGGGATGCACTTGCAGCACGCGGCTACTATCAGGCATTCCAGTCCGTCAGAAGAGATCTGGAAGCAATTCTTGGAGGAGATGATTCCGGTGCGGTTGTCAGGAGTGCTCATCACCGCTGGTATGCCGAACTCTTTTCGCCCTCAGTCGCTGCCGGTATACTGGAGCTACACCAACTCGCCGGTTATCGGAATGGTGCAGTCTTTATCCGTAACTCAATGCACACCCCTCTGCCACATGAGGCGCTGACCGATTCAATGGAAACACTGTTCAACCTGATAGAACAGGAGCCCGAACCGGCAGTCAGAGCAGTGCTCGGTCATCAGCTTTTTGTTTTTATTCATCCCTATTTCGATGGCAATGGCCGTATCGGGCGATTTCTGATGAACGCCATGCTTGCCTCAGGTGGCTATCCGTGGACAGTTATTCGGGTTCAGCGGCGCAGTGACTACATGGACGCACTCGAAAAAGCAAGCAGTGATGGCGACATCAAACCACTGACACGTTTTATTGCTGAAGAGATGGGAATTCGTCCGGGTGTTGATCAAAAATAAACCATACAGGCTTTTTCCCTGAGTTGCCCTGATTTTGTTTTCAGCTCAGTTTATATCCCGGACCGCCGCCGCCTTCAGGGGGTGTCCATGTGATGATTCCGTAAGGATCGGCGATTTCGCATGTTTTGCAATGAAGGCAGTTTGACGGATTCAGCCTGAGTGACGGCACGGGTTCTGCCGTTATCTCATACACCTTTGCCGGACAGAAGTGGATGCAGGGGTTGGCGAACTCCCCGGTGCATTTTTTAAGACAGATCTCTTCGATATCCTCCGCTTTGATCTTCAGGTGGCAGGGCTGGTTCTCTTCGTGCATGGTTCCCGACCGGAAGAGACTATCCTCTTTACTGAAGGTCAGGAGACCGTCCGGCCTGAAGAGCTCTTTTCCTGCAATGCCGGAGGGTACTTTTTTTGAACCGGCTTTTGTCTTCTCATCACGCGAATGTCCGTTGCTTTCATCTATTGAAAAACCGGGAAATGTAAGCTGAAGACCTGCCTGCACCAGACCGGCATATAAACCGCGGTCAAAAGCCTTCCGGTAGTTACGGGCGGCATTGAGCTCATCAAAAGCCCATGACTTTCTGAACCGTTCGTCGTAGGTTTTCAGCCTGTCAATGGAAAAATCGTCATGCAGGAGCGCCTCAAAAAGTGTTTCAGCGGCCAGTGTGCCGGATTTCATCGCCAGGTGAACTCCTTTCCGGCGCTGCAGGTTCACCATTCCTGCCGATTCGCCGGTGACGAGAAAACCCGGACCGTAAAGTGGGGGCATGGCATCGACCCCTCCGGAGGTGAGGCATCGCGCTCCTGATTCAATCATGCGGCCCCCTTCGAGGATTCCGGAAAGCAGAGGGTGCTGTTTAAAGCGCTGCAGATTGAAATGGGGGTCGCACGCGGGTAAGGCGGGCTCTACCGAGGTGATAAATCCGACTGAGAGAAGAGTCGGAGAAAACGCATAGAGCCATCCTCCGCCATAGATGCCTGACGGAAGAGGGTGGCCGAACATATGGTGTACCTCTCCGGTCTTGAGCCGTCCCGGTGGTATGCTCCACATTTCTTTGACTCCGGTTTCATAACGCTGCGGTGCGGCAGCCGTATCCGGAGGAAAGAGTCCTGAAATACGCCTTAAGAGCGATCCGTCCGAGCCCTCTCCTATGACTACGGTTCTGGCTTTGAGCAGCAGTCCGGGTTCATGGTTTCCTTTGAGGTTTCCCTCTCTGTCTACTCCCTTGTCGTCGGTCAGAATACCTGCAAGGCGGCCGTTTTCAACAAAGGGTGCTGCGGCGGCAGTGTTGTCGAAGAGCTGAACACCCTCTTTTTCAGCTTCCCCGGCCAGCCATGAACCGAGTCGGCTGAGTGATACCAGCAGGTTTCCCCTGTTGCTGAACGGTTCGGGAAGAAAAGGGAAGTGAAACTTTTTTTTCTCAGTCAGGTACCATATCCGTTCATTCGAGACTATGGCTTCCACAGGACAGCCACTCTCCCGGTAATCGGGAAAAAATTCATCAAGCGTTCTCGGATCAAGAACGGCTCCCGAGATGAGATGGGCACCGGCGTACCGTCCTTTATCGATCACGGCTATTGCCGGATCAAGGGCCTTTTCTGACCGGGCGTTGCAGCGTTTCAGAAGGCGCCCCAGGTGGATGGCCGATGCAAGGTTTGCCGGACCGGCGCCGACAAACACTATATCGAATTCCAGTGATTCACGTTCCTGCTTCACACTTGAACTGTTTTCATTGAGCAAAAAACACTGTTGTTCAGAGAAGGATGCCCCCTAACAGAAGCGAAGCCACGCTGAAATAGATAACAATACCGGTGACATCGACAAGCGTTGCTACAAAGGGTGCCGAGGATACAGCCGGGTCGAGACCGAGACGCTTCAGCAGGAGTGGCAGCATCGATCCGGTCAGCGTTCCGAACATGACAATGCCGAGCAGCGAAATGCCGATGGTAAAACCTATAAAGAGCCACTGCGTGTTGAGGTGACCGAGTACCTTTGCCCAGATGACCACCCTGAGGATGCCGATCAGGCCGAGAATACAGCCAAGCGCCAGTCCTGAAACAAGTTCACGGCGCATGACTTTCCACCAGTCCCTGATCGTTATCTCTCCCAGTGAGAGCGAGCGGATGATAAGGGAGGCCGCCTGCGAGCCGGAGTTTCCTCCGCTTGACATAATGAGCGGTATAAAGGTTGCCAGAACAATGGCTTTAGCAAGCTCATCCTCGAAAAAAGCCATTGCTGAAGCCGTCAGCATCTCTCCGATAAAGAGAATGACCAGCCATACGGCCCGTTTTTTTATCAGCTGAGGTATCGGAAGATCAATGTAGGGTTCTTCAAGAGCTTCGATACCGCCGAATTTCTGGATGTCTTCCGTCTCCTCCTCTTCAGCGACGTCAAGCATGTCATCGACCGTAACGATACCTATCAGATAGCCGTTGGAATCGACAACCGGAAGGGCGACCGTGTCGTAGCGCTTGAAAGCGTCAAGCGCATCCTTCTGGTCCTGTGATGCAGTCAGTGTGATGATCTTGTCTTCGGCGATGATATCACTGACCTTTTTTTCCGGAGCGGAGAGCAGGAGCTCTCTTGCCAGCAGCTCTCCCTTGAGCTTGCCGGAGTCATCGACGACATAGATGACGTTCAGGGTTTCACTTTCATGTCCGTATGTGCGGATATAGTCGAGTACCTGATTGATATCCCAGTCTTTCTTGACGCTGAGGTAGTCAGGAGACATAAGCCGGCCGACACTGCCTTCAGCATAGGCAAGCAGGGTTTTTGCAATCTTGAACTCCTTGAAGGAGAGAAGCTTAAGCAGTTCCTGTACAACCGTGCCCGGCAGTTCTTCAAGCAGCGCTGTACGGTCATCGGCCGACATGCTGTTGAGAATATGGGTGACATCTTTCTGGGTCAGCGCGGTCAGCAGGTTCTGCTGCGGGTCAAAATCAAGATATTCAAAGGTCTCCGTCGCAACATCCTTTGGAAGAAGCCGGAAAAGAATTGCCTGTTCGTTTTCGGGAAGATCGGAAATGAGTTCGGCCAGGTCAACCGGCAGCCAGTCGTTGAAAATCCTCTGCAGCGCGCTGAAGTTCCGCTGCTCGATCAGTTCCCTGATTTCAGGCAGGAGCGGGGTTCCGATCATGACATCAAGTGTTTTGTACTGGTTTCGGCCATCAATCGACAAACAGGGTCAGCCTAATAAAGAATTATTTTCTGAAACTATCCAAGAGAGGTTTTTCTTTTTTTCAGGCATTCATTCAGGAGTGCCTGACTTTCGAAACATGCGGATTGTTGATAATGTATTTTCGCCAGGGAAGTTCCCGGCTTTTTGATATACCCACTCTGGTCGAGGTGCCTATCATGAATTCCGGCAGCGGCAGAGCATTTTCCAGAAAGAACTCTTCCCCGTATAGGTCTTTTCCGTTGCATCTGCTGTCTATGGAAAGTGCCCGGGCAAGTTTTCCGGGACCGCTCATAAGACTTTTTACAACAGCGGTTCCCCGCAGTTCCTGCATTACCCGGATACCGTCAACGGGCTCCATGGACCTGATCAGTACAGCTCCGGCGATGTTTTCAGGTTCGCTGACAATATTGAGCATGTAATGACACCCATAGGTAAAATAAACATAGATAGTTCCAGGCGCACGGAACATACTGCTGTTTCTTGCCGTTCTTCCCCTATATGCGTGACAGGCTTCGTCATGTTCACCCATATAGGCTTCCGTTTCAACAATTCTTGCTTTCAGGCGGATATTTCCCGGCAGCATGCGGACAAAAATTTTACCCAGAAGCTTTTCGGCAAGTTCAAGGGTCGGCAGTTCATAGAATTGTTTTTCCAGCCGTTTCATGAAGCAAGATTAATATTTGTAATGGTTCATGTATGTATTATAATGCAATATGTCATGATTGAACTTCAACTGCTGTAAATTTCCCTGGTTAGTACATGGGCAGAGTTATTGCGATTGCAAACCAGAAGGGTGGAGTAGGAAAAACAACCACTTCTGTCAATATTGCGGCCTCTATTGCAATTTCCGAGTTCAGGACATTGCTTATCGATATTGACCCCCAGGCAAATGCTACGTCCGGCTTCGGTCTTGAGCCCGGTGATGAAATAGATAATACCTTTTATCAGGTGATGGTAAAAGGCGGAAATATTCAGGATGCGATCAAGTCCACCAGTCTGGAGTATCTTGATGTCCTTCCTTCCAATGTCAATCTTGTGGGGATGGAGGTTGAGCTGGTGAACATGAGAGAGCGCGAATATGTTATGCAGAAAGCGCTCAAGGGCATGCGCGCCCTCTACGATTATATCATTATCGATTGCCCGCCCTCTCTCGGGCTGATCACGCTTAATTCACTTACTGCGGCAGATTCCGTGCTTATTCCGGTTCAGGCCGAATATTACGCCCTTGAGGGTCTGGGAAAACTGCTCAATACCATCAGTATCGTCAGGAAGCACCTGAATCCGAAACTGGAAATCGAAGGGGTTCTTGTGACCATGTATGATGCGAGACTTCGTCTTGCCACGCAGGTTGCTGAAGAGGTCAAGAAGTTTTTCAAGGACAAGGTCTACCGTACCTATATCCGGAGGAATGTACGGCTGTCTGAAGCGCCGAGCCATGGCAAGCCGGCATTGCTTTATGATGCCCAGTGTATCGGTTCGAAAGACTATCTTGATCTTGCTCAGGAGATTTTTGAAAGAGACGGCAATATTAAAAAATTTAAAGTACGGCAGCAGTAGCTGACCGGGAAGCCGGGGTGGGGGATATGTCTAAAAAAGCATTGGGACGAGGTCTGAAAGCTCTCATTCCGGATGAGGGGTTTGTTTCTGTTTCAAAAGAAGAGGAACAGGAGCTTGCCCAGGACGGAACTATCGGCAGCCTGCCGGTCGAAAAAATACGTGCAAATCCATTTCAGCCCCGCAAGGAATTTGACGAAACCGCTCTTGAAGAGCTGAAAAACTCCATCATCGAAAACGGCGTCATACAGCCGGTTACGGTCTGCAGGGAAGGGGATGGCTATCAGCTTATCAGTGGAGAACGGCGGCTCAGGGCGGTCATTCAGGCCGGGTTCAAGTTTATTCCCGCCTATGTTATCGAGGCGCATGATGATTCAAGCAAGCTTGAGCTTGCCCTTATCGAAAACATTCAGAGGGAGGATCTCAATGCTATCGAGGTTGCGCTTGCGTTGAAAAGCCTGACGACTAAATGCCGTCTGACACAGGATGAGATAGCGCAGAAAGTCGGAAAAAACCGCTCGACCGTCAGCAATTTTCTCCGTCTTCTCAAACTGCCGCTGCAGATTCAGGACAGCATCCGCAACAGGGAGATTTCGTCAGGACATGCCAGGGCGCTTATCAATCTTCCCGGTGAACTGCAGCAGCTGAAGGTTTGGAAACAGATCCTCAGCCGCCAGCTTTCAGTCCGTCAGACGGAAGCGCTGGTGAACCGCATATTCAAGGATCAGTCGAAACATGCACAGGCAGATGACTCTGAACGCTCTTCACACATCTTGCAGCTTGAATCCCAGCTGAGAAACAAACTTGCCACAAAGGTCCGTATTGTTGAAAAAAAAGGAGGCAAGGGAGAGATTCATATCCAGTATTTTTCTAATGATGATCTCGACCGGCTTCTTGAAATTTTAAGCTATGAGTGAAAGGCAGGTGCTGAAACTGCTTTTTACAAAGAAACATTAAGTATAACAGAAGTTATGAGGTTCAGCCTTGTAGGAAGCGGAAGAATGGGGGAGCAGGTGGCATTGGTGATCGGTCAGTCGGGTCGCCATGAGATTTCCGCAGTATTCGATATCAATACTCCCGTTTCACCTGAACTGTTTCAGGGAAGTGATGCAATTATAGATTTTACCGTAAGGGATGCATTTCTCGGTAATCTTCCGGCAATGCTTTCATCGGGCGTTCCCGTTGTTGTCGGTACAACAGGCTGGGATGACGCTGTTGAAGAGGTCAAAGGGATGGTTGCCGAAGCCGGTGCTTCGCTGCTCCATTCAGCAAATTTTTCGCTCGGGGTCAACATCTTTCTGCGTACCGTGCGTGAAGCCGCAAGGCTTATCTCTCCTTTCGCCCAGTTTGACATTGCCTTTGCCGAACAGCATCATACCGGAAAAGCGGATTTTCCGAGCGGAACGGCTCTGAGGGCCGCGGATATGATCCTGTCTGCCAACAGTCGGAAAAAGAGTGTTGTTCGTCAGTTGTCCGATGATAAAAAGCTTGCCGCCGATGAGCTGCAGGTTGCCGCGCTGAGACTGGGCAGTGTGTTCGGAAAGCACTCCGCCTTTATTGATTCGGATGCTGATGAAATTGTCGTCTCCCATACGGCGAAAAACCGGTCCGGTTTCGCCTCCGGCGCTGTCGAGGCGGCAGTGTGGCTTGCCCTGCGCCATCAAACCACGCAGGGATTCTATACGATGGATGATTTTTTAAATGAAAAGCTATCCTGACGGTTATATGGCTACTGAAAATGTCAACCAAACTGTTCTGCCATTTACCGGAAAACGATATGCTGTTCTGCTTGGCGCCGCAATCATTCTCCTGACGACGACCGTACCCTACCTGACCATGCTGAATATTATTCTTCCGGTCGGCATTTTTCTGGCAGGAACGGTTGCGCTTCATCAGACCATTCTGCGCTTTCAGGCGAGATTGACCTACAAGGAGGCTTTTTTTCTGGGATGCAGTACCGGTCTGGCAGGAGGTGCCGTATCCGTGGTCATCAGCTTTCTTCTTGTTCAATTTTTTCATTACACTCCTGGAATGGAAAGCTTTCTTCTCGTGATCGACTGGATGCTCGATACGGCAAAGGGAAAGCCTGAGCTGAAGGAGCAGGTGCGGGCGCTTCTGGAGGCAAGGAAAATTGTTCTTGCACCGGTCAGGTTAAGTTTTACCGATCTCCTGATGAACATAGTCGTTTTCGGCGGCTTTTATGCCCTGATTGCCGGAATTGGCGG